>Ga0209292_1000111_pt1 | contig 115588 bp, 113 predicted proteins | sample GOMGulsemesocosm_2_FD_184634 | JGI IMG/M metagenome (GOLD analysis project Ga0209292, IMG submission 184634) | Methane-oxidizing microbial communities from mesocosms in the Gulf of Mexico - GOM9C Gulf of Mexico (SPAdes) (version 2) | ecosystem: Environmental > Aquatic > Marine > Cold seeps... | reverse complement strand
GAGAAATTATCATCATCATGTAGAGCGCTTCTATGATTTACTACACTTAAGCAACGATTTTAGAGATTTAGACTTTAAACATAATTTAGAAGAGAAGTTAAGGCTTATAGAAAGAGTGAATGCATTGGCTGAGTTAGAAAATGTAAATGATGCATTTAAAGAGTTGCAGCAATATCATAAAGCTTGGAAAGAAGATATTGGGCCTGTTTCTAAAGAACATAGAGAAGAGGTTTGGCAGAAATTTAGTGCGGCAAGTAAAAGAATTCACGATAAGAGACATGATTATTTTAGGTCGATGAAATCTCAATTTCAAGACATTATAGAGAAAAAGATTGTTGTTATTGCTAAGATAGAGGTGTATGATACTTCTAAGAATAAAAAACATAGCGATTGGCAAAAGAGTATTAATGAAATTGAAGTATTAAGGAAAGAGTATTTTAATGCAGGTAAATTGCCTTATAACAAGAGTGAAGAGGTTTGGCAAAAATTTAAAAATGCCACCAAGAAATTTAATCATGCCAAAAACTTATTTTATAAAAATGAAAAAAGTGTTCAGCAAACAAACTTAGATGAAAAGAACGCTTTAATTGCACAAGCAGAGTCGTTACAGGACAGTGAAGATTGGGAAGTAGCAACAAACACAATGAAGAAAATACAAGCTGATTGGAAAAAAGTAGGACATGTTCCTAGAAAATTTTCTGATGATATTTGGAAACGCTTTAAAGCTGCATGTAATCATTATTTTGACAGATTTCATAACAGACAAGACAATCTAAATAAAGAACAGCAAGCTTTTATTGAAGATAAGAAAGCATATATAGAAGAAGTTAAAAAACTTGAAAAAGCAACTTTAGAAGAAATTTATGAAGTAATCCAGAAATGGAGAGACCTAGGTGATACACCAAGAAGTGTTCGACATTTAGAGTCTAAATTTTATAAGGTGATAGATAAATTGTTAGAAGGATTGTCTTTGAGTAAAGAGGATATCGAATTACTAAAGTTCAAGAACTTAGTAGATGGTTATTTTGCTCAAAATGATGGACATAAGTTGAATTCTGAACAATTATTTGTAAGAAAGAAGTTGGATGAAATAAATAAAGAAGTTCAGCAGTTAGAAAATAATTTAAGTTTCTTTTCAAATGCTAAAGATGATAATCCTTTAGTTCTTAATGTAAAGAAGAGTATTGATAAACATAAAGAAGCAGCTGAAATTTGGAAACAGAAACTAAGTTATGTTAGAAGTTTAGATTACTAAAACTTAATGAGTAAGCATAAAAAAACTCGGAATAGAATCCGAGTTTTTTTTATGTCTAAAAAGAAATAAATTCTTAAGAAAATAAACTATCTATTTTCTCTTTTTCTTCTCTTGCTAATTCAGAATCTACAAGAATTCTACCACTATACTCATCAATAGTAATTTTTTTACGAGTAGCGATTTCTACCTGTACTTGTGGTGGAATTGTAAAGAAAGATCCTCCTGATGCACCTCTTTCAATAGATACTACAGCCAATCCGTTTCTTACTTTATTTCTAATTCTTTTATAAGCACTTAATAAATGCTCATCAATTGCAGCAGAAAACTCAGCAGATTTCTCTGTTAACATTTTTTGCTCCTTTTCAGTTTCTTTTAAGATGTCATCTAATTCAGCTTTTTTATGAGATAAGTGCTCGTTTTGCTTTGCTAATTTTCCTTTAGTAGCAGCAATTATTTCATTTTTTTGCGCAATCTTAACAGTATATTCTCCAATTCTTTTTTCAGCTAATTGAATTTCTAATTCTTGGTATTCAACCTCTTTACTTAAGGAATCAAATTCTCTGTTATTTCTAACTTTCTTTTGTTGTTCATCGTATTTTTTCATTAAAGTTTTAGATTCTTCAATTAACAATTTTTTGTTGTTAATGTCAGTTTCTAAATTTGATACGTCTTCTGCAAAATTTGAAAGTCTAGTATTTAAACCTGCAACTTCATCTTCTAAATCTTCAACTTCTAATGGTAATTCACCACTAACGTTTGTAATTTCATCAATTCTAGAGTCTATTAATTGTAAGTCATATAATGCTCTTAGTTTTTCTTCTACACTAACCTCTTTCTTCTTTGCCATGTTTAAATGTAATAAATTGGATTTGTACTTTTTTCTGATAAAATGATTGCAAAATTAGTGAATTTTTTGCTAAGATACTCTACTAAAAGGTTTTTTGTGAACTGTTCACTTTCATAATGTCCAATATCTACTAATATTAATTGTTTTTCTGCTTTGAAAAAGTCATGATACTTAAAGTCGGCACTAATGTAAGCGTCTGCATTTGATGCAATTGCATTGGGTATAGCAAAGCTACCAGAACCTCCTAAAACAGCAACCTTTTTTATTGGTTTTCCAAGCGTTTCTGAATGTCGAACACAAGCTGTTTTCATCCTTGTTTTTACAAATTTCAAAAAGACATTTTCATCCATCGCTATTGGTAATTCGCCAATCATTCCCATTCCAATTACTTCTTGAGTTTTAATGCTAGATTTCGGAAGTAAGATTTCTGTATTTGTCAATCCTAAGACATCACAGATTCTACCACTAACACCTGTTTCGACATTGTCTAAAGCGGTATGTGTTGCATAGATGGCAATATCATTTTTAATCGCTTTTAATACCACCCGTTCTACGTAGGTGTTTCCGTTCAGCTTTTTAAGTCCACTAAATATTATAGGATGAAAACTGACAATAAGGTTACAGTTTTTTGCAATGGCTTCGTCAATAGTTTCTTCTAAACTATCTAATGTTACTAAAACTCCTGTTACTTTAGAATTGCTATCTCCTATTAACAATCCTACATTGTCAAAATCTTCGGCGTAGTTTAACGGAGCTAATTCTTCTATATAATCGGTAATGTCTTTTATAGTCATAAAAATCATTTTTCTAAGAAACCAAAGTTAAGATTTTTAATTACTTTAGTGCCAATGAAATTAATCCGATTTTTACTATTCCCATTTACCATCATTTATGCTATTGTTACTTCAATTCGTAACTTTATGTTTGATGTTGGAATTTTTTCTTCAACCTCATTTCAAAAACCGATAATTGCTGTAGGAAACCTATCTGTGGGTGGAACAGGGAAGACGCCGCAAATAGAATATTTAATTCAATTATTGAAGAATTCGTACAAAATTGCAGTCTTAAGTAGAGGTTATGGAAGAAAAACAAAAGGTTTTGTGTTGGCAGGTAAGCAGAAAACTGCTGAGCAAATAGGAGATGAACCTTTACAGTTTTATAATAAGTTTGATGATGTTATAGTAGCTGTTGATGAAAATCGAGTTCATGGAATAACGCAATTATACGAATCAGGAGTTGTGTTATTAGACGATGCTTTTCAGCATAGAAAAGTAAAAGCTGGTTTTTATGTACTGTTAACAAAATACGATGAGTTGTTTTCTAATGATTTTGTGTTGCCAACTGGAAACTTACGTGAACGTAGGGTAGGAGTTAAGCGTGCAGATGTAGTTGTGGTGACTAAATGCCCAGTAAATATAGATAAGATTGAGCAAAACGGAATTGAACAATTGATTCGTAGATATTATAGCGGACCTATATTTTTCTCTACAATTACATATGCTGAAACGTTGCAGAGTAATGTTAGAAAAGAAATAAAAACGCAAGAATTAAATGACTATAAGGTATTGTTGGTGACAGGAATTGCAAATCCAACACCACTTTTAAATCACTTAACTAATTTGAAATGCAACTATTCTCATGTGAAATTTTCAGATCATCATCAGTTTACAGAAAAAGAGATTGGTAGTTTGCAGCAGCAATTTGGCATGCTAAATTCAGAGCATAAAATCATTTTAACTACAGAAAAAGACTTTGTACGGTTGTCAGGTAAAATAGAAAATCTGTATTATGTTTCTATAGAGACTAGCTTTATAAATGATAAAGAGAACTTTGATAAACTCATCAAAAACTATGTGAAATCGGGGTTATAGCTTTCCGTTAAAAAGATTTTTTATAATTCCATCTGCTAAGCCAATTTTAGGAACAAATATTTTTCTTGCTCCAGACCATTTCATAGCTGATAAATAAATTTTTGTTGCAGGAATAATTACATCGGCTCTATCTGGATTTAAGCTCAATTCAGAAATTCGCTCTTTATAGCTCATTTGTTTTAAAAACTGATATTGTGCATTCAAATAGATGTAAGAAATTGGTTTTCCGAAAGTTCTGCCAGACATTTTAAAAATGCGGTTGATGTTTCCTCCAGAACCAATTAGAGAAATCTTTTTAAGGTCTTTTGTATTCGCTTCAACCCAATATTGAACCTCTTTGAAAATGACTTTATTCTTAGATTTCTTATTGTTTATCAGCCTAACTGTTCCCATTTTAAAGGATTTAGAATTGATAATTCTTCCTTTAGAGAAAATGGTAAATTCTGTACTTCCTCCACCAACATCAACATATAAATAAGAGGCATCATTATCAATTAGCTCACTTAAATCTGTAGAAAAGATAATAGCAGCTTCTTTTTTTCCATCAATAACATCGATTTCAATTCCTGTTGTATTAAAAATTTCGGTTACAATTTCTGCGCCATTTTCAGCCTCTCTCATTGCAGATGTTGCGCAGGCTTTGTACTGCTCAACATCGTGAACTTTCATTAACAATTTAAACGCTTCCATTGCGTCAATCATTCTGTCAATATTATCTCTACTAATAATTCCGCTAACAAAAGCATCCGCTCCTAAACGAATAGGAACACGAACTAAAGAAGATTTTTTAAACTGAGGGTCTTTATTTTTATCAATAATAATATTAGAAATTAGCAAACGGATTGCGTTTGAGCCGATATCTATAGCTGCATATTTCTTAATCTCTAACAAAGCTTTTTATTTATGGTTTTTTGGAGTTTCAACTAAAATAGTTTGTCCTTTTTTTATGCTTTTCCAATGTTTATTGTCAAATTGAATTCCGATTACTCCACACGTGGGCACATGAGCAATGGGCTTGTTCCCGAACTTATTTACAAAAGTGTTAATTCCATGATCGTGGCTAAAAATAATGGCAGAATCAAAGCTGTCATCTAACGCTTTTATGGTTTTTACTAAATAACCATCGCTGAAGCTATACAGTTGACGTTTAATTTTTAAGTTGGCCATTGGGTAGCCAAAATTCTCGCAAAAAATGCTAGAAGTATGTAGTGCTCTGTTGGCGCTACTGGTAACAAAAACATCAGGTTTTTGAATTGTTTCAGCTAAATACTTAGACAGTAAGTGTGCATCACTGATCCCTCTTTTTTTTAAAGGTCTATCAATATCTGCAATACCTTCGTATTCCCAAGATGATTTTGCGTGTCTAACAATATAGAGTGTTTTCATGCTATAATTTGATAGAGTAAATATAAAAAATTATGGTGCCAATCGTTCTATTTTCCAAGAAAAATCTTTTTGTAAAGTATATCTAATTCTATCGTGCATTCTGTTGGGTCTTCCTTGCCAAAATTCAATAGAAATAGGTTTTATTAAAAATCCACCCCAATGTTCTGGTCTCGGAATTTCTTTGTGCTCGTATGCTGTTTCGAACTTTTTTAAATCGATGTCTAAAGCTTCTCTTGAAGCAACAACTTCACTTTGGTTTGATGCCCAGGCACCTAGTTTACTACCGTCTGGCCTTGAATCAAAATAACCGTCAGATAAATTTTCTGCAAGCTTTTCTGCAGTACCTTTAATAATGATTTGTTGTTCTAAACCAGCCCAAAAAAGAGACAAACAAACATTGTTGTTTGCAGCAATTGCTTTTCCTTTTTCTGAATTGTAATTGGTGTAAAAGATGAATCCCTCCCAAGTGTATTTCTTTAATAAAACAACTCTGTTTTTAGGAAATCCATCCAATCCAATAGAAGATACAGTCATGGCGTTAGCTTCATCAACCATTTCTGAGGCATCTGCATTTAAAAACCATTGTTGAAATAATTCAATTGGGTTTTCTGGGCAATTGCTTTCTAGCAATTCTTGTTTTTCGTAAGATTTACGATGATTACTTAAGTCGTGTGCCATTGTATCCGTTTAAAACTGATGTAAAAATAAGCGTTTTCGAAATAAGTTTAGCTACAAATTATTATAAATAATCAGGTAATTCTTCGCAGTAAAAACCATTTTCAGTTACAAGTTTTTTAACATCGTCTTCTAGTAAGTTGTCTTCTGCTTCTATTCGTAATACATTGTCAATGTCTTCTGTGTCAATAGACCATTTAGAAATTACAGGGTGGTTGTTGAAAACAGATTTCATTTGTTCTACCTTTTTCTTCGTTTTAATATCGGTTTTAAGGATTACTAGTTTCATAGTGTTCTTTATTTTTTAAATAGCTAATTTTCTTTTACTCCTTTTATCAAAAGCCATAAAATAGTTGAAAATTCTCCTATAGCTAATGGTAACATTATAATTGCAGTAACAGATTCTTTATATTCTGGTAAAAGAATTGAAATAGAGCTGTCAATTAAATATGCAAAACAGCCAACAATTAAGAAGATGCCAATGATTTTTGGAATAAATTTAGATTTGATGATAAGCATCCCAAAAGGAAACAGCCAAAGCCCCCAGAAAATTCCTACAATCGAAATTCCAATTTCATACAAATTAAGGAACACTAAAGCGAATGAGTTTAGTTGATTGGTGTCAAAAACTTGTAGGAAATCAGCACCTCCTACCAACATTTGAGCAGCAACAAGATTTAGTACATTAAGGAAAGATATTGGTACTGCAACCAATACAAAAGTTACCATGTATTTAGTTAACTTCGGATTTACATCTTTAAATAATCTACTTAAGGTTAGTACTAGAAAGATAGATAAAGCCTGACTGATTAAGTTACTTAAGATGCTTAATTTAAAAGTAAACTCAGAGTTTATTAAGTTGTTTGCGCTGGCTGTTGCATCACCTGAAACGATGATACTTGATTGTGTATACATAATTCCAAACCCACCAGTTATCGCTATAAGTAAGTATAAAACTCCTGCAATTCTAGCATTCTTTTTCTTTGAATTCATATTTAGCTCCCTTCTTGTGTTAACGACTCAGTAGTCTCTGTGGTATTTTTTTTCTGGATATATTTTTCATAGGCAGATTCTCCTTCTTCTTCCCAATAGGTGTCATATTGTTTCCATTTAGAGAAGTCTTTCTTAGAATTTTTATCTTTCTTGTGTTTTGGGTCGCAACTGCTACTGTCGTTGCTGCCTCCAAAGCCACCGAAGATGATTTTTGCCAATATAAAAAGTCCAACAGCTTGCCAGTACGTAATGGTTGTTAATCCGAAAATTTCTGGCATTAACCAATTCCATAACCACATAATGATGTATCCAAATAATATGGCGATTCCAGCAATAGCAATTATTCCTAGTAGTATCCATCCAGCAATTTCAAGTGGGCTTTTTGTTCTTAATTTGTGTTTCCAGTAATTTGACATATGGTATTTTTTTAACTATTATTTTTTTTATTTTCTAAACTTTGAAAAAGAATTGAAATGGCTCTGTGTCTACGAGACATTAGTGTTCCAGTCGGAATTCCTGTTTCTTCTGAGATTTCTTTATAACTATATCCTTCTATATCTATGGCTAAAATAATTTCTCTATAATGTGGTTTTAAATTAAAAATAGCGTTCTTCAATTCAGCTTTCATCTCGTCAGAATATGCTTGTTCAGAATTGTCGTAAAAACCTTCTGCGAAACCGCTTAATTGATTTTCTAACTTCTCATCAATATTAGTGGTCTTTTTGTCTTTTCTCATAATATCGATAATCTTATTTTTTATCGAATAATAGACAAAACCTGCTACGTTATTAATGGGTAAAACACTTTTACGAGAAAATATTTTTAATGCCACATCTTGAATGATATCTTCAGCGTCTCTGTCGGCATCGTTTTCAATTTTCGAATGTACATAAGCCTTTAGGTTATGGTATTCTGAATTAAAGAATGCTTTTAGTTGTTTGTCGTTGTCAGTTTCTGATGCCATTCAAGTCCCTTTTTCTAGGTCTTCATATATAAAGACGCTAGATTTTAAAGTTATTGCATTTTTTTGAAAGTTTTTTTAATTTATTTTATTTAGATGCTTGGCAAGAGAAACGCCAATACTTGCACAAGCCTGTAATAAATATCCACCAGTTGGAGCATCCCAGTCAATCATCTCTCCAATACAATATTGATTTGGTGAGTTTTTTAATTCAAAGTTTTTAGAAAGGACGTCTAAATCAATTCCGCCAACGGTAGAAATTGCTTCGTCAATAGTTGCCGTATTTATAATCTCTAACGGAAACTTTTTGATGTTGTTTGCCAGAGTTTCTGTGTTTAAATAGGTTTCTTTAGAAAGATATGTTTTTAGGATGTCGATTTGTGCTGAGCTTAACTTCAATTCTTTCTTTAAAGTAGCTGTCGTATTTTTCTGATTTGATGATTTGATTTTGGAAAGTACATTCTCTAAAGGTAAAGAAGGTTTAAAATCGATAAAAATACTTGCCGTTGCATTTGTATCTAATTGTTCTCTAATTTGCGGACTCAATGCATAAATAGCATTTCCTTCCAATCCAAATTTGGTAATAACTGCTTCTCCTTTTTGTGTATAATCGCCACAAGAAATGGCAATGTTTTTTAAAGGTGTTCCTTCGTTTTTTTGAATAAAATTCGATTTCCAATCTATTTCATATCCGCAATTAGAAGCTTGAAACGGTTTTGTGTTAATTCCTTTTTTAGAAAAGGTTTCTAGCCAACTTCCATCAGAGCCTGTAATTTTCCAACTTCCTCCTCCTAAAGAAAATACATTGTAATCTGATTCGATTGATTTGTTATTAATAATCAGATTGATATTTGCACCCCAATCAGTAAATGTTTGTTCATATTTGATTTCAACTCCTTTTTCTTTCAGATGATTTAGAATTGCACTCAGCACTTCAATGGGTTTGATGCCTTCTTTTGGATACACTCTTTTACTACTTCCAATATAAGTCGGAATGCCAATTTGAGCTAACCAATCTCTAAAATCAGTATTGGTGAAACTCAATAAAGCTTCCTCTAGAAAATTAGAAGGTGTATAGCGTTTGATTAATACTTCAATAGGTTCTGAATGTGTCAAGTTAAAACCACCTTTACCAGCAACTAAAAACTTACGTCCAGTCGTTTTGTTTTTTTCATAAATGGTTACATCAAACTTTGAAGCATCTAAAAATGCTGCCAATAAAAATGCTGATGGGCCTCCGCCAATAATAGCAACTGATTTTTTCATGTTTAAGGAATGTTTTCTGTTTGTTATTTCCTCTTAACTAGCAGCAACCCTAAAAACGTCAATGCTCCATTTAAGACCAATACAAAGAAACCAAAGTCGAAACCTAGTTTCTCTTTGCTGTAAAAACTAATAACATACGTCAAAACTGGTGCAATCAAACAGATAAATGGCACTGCTTTGTCTTTTACATTTAGTTTGGTAAACAAACCAAAAGCATAGAGTCCTAATAAAGGTCCGTAGGTATAACCAGCAAACGTAAATATCTTTGCAATAACACTGGCATCAGCAATAAAATATTTAAAGACGAGTATGGTTGCGATCAGTACAAAAGAAAACAGAATATGAACTTTTTTTCTAATTTTCTCTTGCTCTCTTTTCTCTTTTCTCTTGTCTATTTCTAGTATGTCAATACTAAAAGAAGTGGTTAAAGAGGTTAGCGCTGAATCTGCACTAGAATAGGCAGCGGCAATCAATCCTAGTAAAAAGAACATTGCTGTTACTAAACCTAGGGTTCCTTTGGTGGCTATTATTGGAAATAATTCATCTTTATGTGCATCAATTCCGTTGCGCTGTGCGTAGTCTGTTAGTAAAACACCCAAGGCTAAAAAGAAAAAGTTTACGATGACCAGCACAATGGTAAACCAAAACATGTTTTTCTGAGCATCTTTTAGGTTTCTACAGGTTAAGTTTTTCTGCATCATATCTTGATCCAAACCAGTCATCACTACTGCAATAAATGCACCTGCTAAAAACTGTTTCCAGAAATAATTCCCTGCATTTACATCATCAAAAAAGAATGTTTTAGACAGTTCACTATCGGCAACGTAAGTGAAAATATTTGAGATGTCCATTTCATCAGAAATGGTATAAATACATACTCCAACAGCAATTAACATAAATAAGGTTTGTAAGGTATCTGTCCAAACAATGGTTTTTATTCCGCCTTTAAATGTATACAGCCAAATCAATAAAATAGTTATTGAAACGGTTACCCAAAACGGAATTCCGTAGGCATCAAACAATAATAATTGCAGTACATTGGCCACTAAAAACAATCGAAATGCAGCGCCAACAGTTCTAGAAAGTAAAAAGAAACTGGCTCCTGTTTTATACGAGTAGCGCCCGAATCTATCTTCTAAATAGCTGTAAATAGAGGTTAAGTTTAATCTATAATACAAGGGTAATAATACCAAACCAATTACAGCGTAACCTACTACATAACCGAGCACCATTTGCATGTAACTCATGTTTTGTTCTTCTACCCAACCAGGTACGGAGATAAATGTCACTCCAGAAAGCGAGGCGCCAATCATACCAAAAGCTACTAAATACCAAGGCGATGAGTTATTGGCTTTAAAGAACGTTTCGTTGTTGGCAGATTTTCCGGTAATGTAAGAAATAAGTATAAGTACACTAAAATAAGCTACGATTAATAGAATGATATGAAGTGGTTGCATATGGAATTAAGAATTGCGAATTATCAGTTATGAATTACGAATATACCTTTTTTAGAGGATAGATAAGAGAGAAAATATAATAGATATACCGAAAAGTCTTTTTTCTATTTTCTCTACTCTTTTTTCTTTTGAAGTTGTAGATTTGTCGTCATGGAATTTTCATCAAAACTATTGGAAAACGCAGTTAACGAAGTGTCTCGGTTGCCAGGAATTGGTAAGCGTACGGCTTTGCGTTTGGTATTGCATTTGCTAAAACAGCCTACAGAACACACAGGTTATTTGGCAGAAGCGTTGTTGCATTTACGAAACGATGTAAAATCATGTAGAAAATGCCATAATATTTCTGATACGGCCTTGTGTGAAATCTGTAACAACCTCAATCGAAATCCAGAAATTGTCTGTGTTGTTGAGGATATTAGAGATGTAATGGCTATTGAGAGCACAGCACAATATAGGGGTTTGTACCATGTGCTGGGTGGAAAAATTTCTCCGATTGAAGGCATTGGTCCTCATAATTTACAGATAGAATCACTGGTGAATAAAGTATCAAATGGCGAGATTAAAGAATTAATTTTTGCCTTGAGTTCTACTATGGAAGGAGATACAACCAATTTCTATATCTTTAAACAAATAGAAAAATACGAGATTACTACAAGTACTATTGCACGTGGAATTTCTGTTGGTGATGAATTGGAATATGCTGATGAAATTACCTTAGGTAGATCTATTGTAAATAGAATTCCTTTTGAACAAAGTATAAAGAGTTAATCTTATTGCTCTTCGATTTTTTCTGTTTCTTCAGTTAAATCTTTATCAATAGAAGCATCCCAATCTTTTTTAGCTCGTACTTTTTTGTAGAGTTTAATTCCTAGCATCATTAAAACACCAAACAAGATAATTCCTGCAACACCCCAAACCCAGTTAATAGCACTTTTTAGAGTTACTAAAAACACAATTGCAAATAAGATAATGGTTGCTACTTCATTCCAAATGCGCAGTTTAAAAGAAGTATACTTAATGATGTCGTTTTGTAATTCGTTGAAAATTTTCTGACAAGAAGCATGGTAAAAGTACAAAGCCAACACAAAAGATAGTTTTACCAACATCCAAGGTTGCTGTAAGTAATACGGATTGTCAATCAGCATCCAAAGTGCAAAAACACTGGCCAATACGGCAGAGGGCCATGTAATAATATACCACAATCTTTTTGCCATGAGTTTGTATTGCGTTTGCAAAATTTCTTTTGCTGGCTCTTCTTTGTCTTCAGCTTCTACATGGTAAATGAATAATCTAATGATGTAAAATAAACCAGCAAACCAAGTAACCACAAAAATAATGTGTAATGCTTTTACGTATAAGATATTCATAGCTTTTTAGTTTAATTGATTATTATTCATTGTTAGTAGCCCATTCATCAATCCAAGTATTCATAACAGCAACCCAATCGTCATTGTCATTCATACACGGAATGTGTTTGTAATCTGTTCCGCCACCTTCGAAGAACTGCTCTTTTCCTTCCATGGCAATTTCCTCTAGTGTTTCTAGACAGTCTGCTACAAACGCAGGTGTAATCACTGCCATTTTTCGTTTGCCTTCTTCTTTAGGGATTCTATCAAATTCGAAATCAGTGAAAGGTTGTAGCCATGGATTTTTTAACATCCTAGATTGAAATGAGTTGCTGTAGCTTCCTTCTTTTAATCCTAATTCTTTTACAATCTCTTTGGTGGTTTCAAAGCACTGATGACGGTAACAAGTATCATGTGCAATTGATGCTTTTTCACAACAAGAGCCATCAATTTTACAATGACTTTTTGTAGGGTCCGATTTTAAGATATGTCGCTCTGGAATTCCGTGATACGAAAACAAAATATGATCATAGTCAAAGCCCTCTAAATTGCTTTTTATATTATCAGCCATCGCTTTGATATAAAGAGGTTCGTTGTAAAAATGCGGAATCTCAGTTGTTTTGATGTTTGAAAAGAATTGCTTTTTAATTTCTTCTGCTTTTACTAATACCGTTTCTGTTGAAGACATGGCAAAATGTGGATACAAAGGTACAATTAACACATCGTCAACACCTTTGTCTGCCAATTCTTGAAAACCTTTTTTTATGGTCATGCTTCCATAGCGCATTGCCAGTGCAACAGGAATCTCGGTATTGTTTTTTACTTTCTCAGTAAAACGTTCAGAAATCACAACTAGAGGAGATCCTTCTTTCCACCAGATTTTTTTGTACGCTTCTGCAGATTTTTGAGGACGTGTTCTTAAAATGATTCCTTTAATTAATAAAAAACGTTTCCAATAGGGAATATCAATAACACGCTCGTCCATTAAAAATTCGTCCAAATAGTCACGTACATCTTTCGTTTCAGTGCTTTCTGGTGATCCTAAATTGATTAATAAAACTCCTTTCATCTATTTATAAAATTGCAATAATGTTGTTGAATAATTTTATTTGTTGTTAAATGCTTTTTATGGGCTTTTTTATTTGATTGGTTACTTCATACAATGCGATAGATAAACTATGAATCACATTCATAGAAGAATTTCTCCCATACATTGGTATGGCAACTGTTTTGTCTACTAAATTGATGTTTTCTATTCCGTTTCGTTCACTTCCTAATAGCAAGACAATTTTTTCATGTACTTTAAAGTCGAATTCTTGAATATTGATGCTTTGATCTGTAATTTCAATTCCGATAATTGTATTTCCTTCAGTTTTTAATTGGTTGATGATTTGTGTGAAGTCAGTATAGGTTTCGTGTGTTATTTGCGTTAGTGTATTTCTAGCAGTCTTTTTTACAATTCGATTTTCTATGGTAGGAGAAGTTTCATGTAAGTAGATTTTAGCAACGCCAAAGCTCTCAGCAATTCGGAAACACATTCCAATATTTTCTGGAGTTCTTATAGCGTCACAAACAATTGTAATTGGAAATTGTTGTTGACTGTTTTCTATTTCTGTGTGCTGTAACTGTTTCAAAAATTATACGTTTAAGTAGTGTTTTTTAATGACTTCTATGTGATGTAATTCATGTCCAAGAATATGATATCCTAAAGCTCTAACGCTTGTGTTGTTTCCATTTGCTGTTCCAATGCGTTTTAAAGCGGTTTCAGAAAAACCTTCAAAAAGAGTTGTTGTAGCGGTTCTTATAGCTTCATATTCTGCTAGTATATTTTCAATACTCCTGTTGTCTGTGTCAGCAAAATTAGCATAATAGTCTTGTTCAAAACCAGGGAAGTTTGTTTTGTCATTTCTGGCAAAAGCTAACGCTCTGTAGCAATAAATGCGCTCATCATCTATTATGTGAACTAAAATGTCTTTTATAGACCATTTGTCTTTTTGGTATCTGAAATTTAATTCTTTTTCTGATAGTGGTTTTATAAGTTCTAATGTGGTTTTAACACTTTGCTTTAGTTGCTTGATAAGCGAGCCATCTTTTACCGTGTAATTCATATACATGTTTGCATAGGATGGATATTCGCTTTGCTTAGGAAATTCAATTTTTTTATCCATAATTATTGATTTTCTTGTAAGCTGGTTAAGTATTTTTTTGGAGTAGTCCCAAACTTCTTTTTAAATGCAGCAATAAAATGACTTGAGGTACTGTAGCCAATTTTTAAGCCAACTTCGTTTACATTATGCTGATTGCTTTCTAGTAGTTTTCTAGCATGTTCCATTTTGTAGTCAAAAAGAAAACTGTAAACTGTGTCGCCATAAATCTGTTTAAAACCTTCTTTTAATTTTTTTAATGTCAAACCAATTTCATTTGCCAGTTCTTGTAAGCTTGGTGGTTCTGTCATTCTAGAAATGATGATGTCTTTCGCTTTTCTGATCTTCAATACATTTTGTTCGTCTACTAAAAATGGACAAAACTCAATATTTGAGGCTTCATCATTCTGAAAATGCAAACTCAATAACTCGTAAATTTTTCCTTTGATATATAGCTCTTTTACTGAGCTTCTAGCACTAGAATTAATGATTTGCTGTAGTACCATCAAAACTGAAGGTTTTATCTCGTCATCATTATAGTATTTTCTGTTGATGTTTTCTTCGCTTAAAAAGTGAATGTGATTTGCTTCTCTAGAGAATAAAGAGTGAAATTTTTCTATAGAAATCAACAAAGAAATTAAGGTGGTTTTTGGAGTGATTTCTAAATTAATTGGTAATTTTTGCTGAGGATTGTATAGTAAAATAGAATGCTGATCTTTTACATCAAAAGTATAACTTCCATCATTGAATAGAAATTTAGAATTTCCTCGCAAGCAAAAATGCAGTTGAATAAATGTGCTATCAATATCTCTTTCAAATCGTTGAAGATCACTGCTTTCATTTTGGAAATGAAGTAGGTGAAATTGATTTTCTATATTAAATTCATTAAAAGAACTTTCTGCGATACTTTTTGACATAGATCAAATTTTAATTGAATCCTTTTTTATTTAGAATGATTCTATATAGTGTTTGTTGAACCACCTTATTTTGCTGCGAAAATACACAATTTTACAACTTTAAAGAAGTTTTATCGCTTAAAAAGCAGCGAGCGACATTAATAGTTCTTTTAGCGATACTTTTATTTAATTGAAGTTTCTATTTTTGACCCACGATTGAAGAATAGTACATGAATAATAATACACATCAAGCAAATTTATACAACATAAGTGTTAGCTACAAAAAAGCAGAAGCATTAATAAGGGGTAAATTTTCTTTGACAAAAGAAGCTCAAATAGCATTATTAAAGGAAGCCAAGGAGAATGGAGTAGACGGTATTTTTGTGTTGTCTACCTGTAATAGAACAGAAATTACAGGTTTTGCAGAGCATCCTTTTCAATTAATAAAATTGTTGTGTAAATATTCTAAGGGGACCGTAGAAGAATTTGCACAAGTTTCTAACGTTTATAAAAATCAAGAAGCCATTACGCATTTGTTTAGAATGGGTACAGGTTTGGACAGTCAGATTTTAGGTGACTATGAAATTGTAGGTCAATTAAGACAAGCATTTAAATTAGCCAAAGAGCATAAAACTACCAATGCCTATTTTGAGAGATTGTTAAATCATGTAATGCAAGCAAGTAAGCGAGTGAAAAACGAAACTCGTTTGAGCTCAGGAACAACTTCTGTTTCTTATGCAGCAGTACAATACATCATCCGTAATTTATCTGAGTATAATACGAAAAACATGTTGGTTTTTGGTTTGGGTAAAATGGGGAAGCATACATGTAAAAACTTAGCTGAGTATACGCAGAATAAGGCAGTAAGTCTAATCAACAGAACAGAAGAAAAAGCAACAGAGTTTGTAAAAGAACATCCTTCTATTAGAAAAGCAACGATTCAAAACTTAAATAAAGAAATTCAAAATAGTGATGTATTAATCGTTTCTACTGGAGCAGACAGACCAACAATAACTGCTGATCAAATTCCTACTGATAAAGATATTTTAATTTTAGATTTATCAATGCCTGCAAATGTTGCAGCAGAAGTAAAAGAATTAAAAAACGTTACCTTAGTAAACGTAGATGAATTGTCTAAAGTAACAGACGAAACATTGGCAATTAGACTACAAGAAGTTCCGGCTGCAGAAGCCATCATAGATACTCATAAAGTAGAATTTAACGAGTGGTTGAATCATAGAAGGTTTACACCAGCTGTTTATGCATTGAAAAAATCGTTAGAAACAATTCAGAAAGATGAAATCGCTTTCCATAAAAAGAAATTAAAGGGGTTTGATGAAGACCAAGCAGAAGCAATCACATCAAGATTTATTCAGAAAATAACAACTCAGTTTGTAAAACATTTAAAAGACGAAGAAACTTCAATTCCAGAAAGTATTGAAGTCGTTCGTAAAATGTTTGGAACAGATATATAACCAACCAGATGCAGAAGATTATTAGAATAGGAACAAGAGAGAGTAAACTAGCCCTTTGGCAAGCAGAAACTGTTCAACAACAATTAGAGTATTTAGGACATAAAACAGAGATTGTCACTGTGAAAGCTACAGGAGATATTGTGTTAGATACCCCTTTATACGAAATGGGTATCACAGGGATCTTTACTAAAAACTTAGACATTGCTTTGTTAAATGGCGAAATTGATATTGCTGTGCACTCATTAAAAGATGTGCCAACTATTTTACCCATTGGTATTGTGCAAGCTGCTGTATTAAAAAGAGGAAACTCTAATGATATGTTGGTCTTAAAAGACAATGAAGAGTTTATGTCGCAAAAAGAAGCGATTGTAGCTACAGGGTCTTTAAGAAGAAAAGCACAATGGTTGCATCGTTTCCCTACACATACTATTGTTGATATTCGTGGAAATGTAATTACACGGTTAGAAAAAGTAGAAAAAAGTGATGACTGGAACGCAGCAATATTTGCAGGCGCAGGTTTAGAGCGATTAAAAATTAAGCCTGATAGTGCATTTAGTTTAGATTGGATGATTCCTGCTCCAGCCCAAGGAGTAGTTTCTATTGCTGCTTTAACAGAAGATGAAGAGTTGTTGACTATTCTTAAAGAATTGAATCACGAGGAAACAGAAATGTTGGCTAAGGTAGAACGTGATTTTTTAAACTTATTAGAAGGTGGTTGTACTGCTCCTATTGGAGCGTTGGCTTATGTAAAAGAAGAAGAGGTTCATTTTAAAGGTGTGCTTTTAAATGTTGATGGAACAAAAAGAATAGATGTTACCTCTAAAGAAAAAGTAGGAAGACATAATTACATAGCTAAAGAATGTGCAGATTTTGTCTTGAACAGAGGCGGAAAAGAAATTATGGCTAGTTTAAAAGGTGAAGATAAAAAAGAGTTTTCAGTTTTTTCAACTAAAAAATTGTCAGAAATTCAAAAGAGATTACTTGACGAAACTGTAGGTATAGAAGATAGCGACTTTGTGAAAATTCGTTTCAATAGAATTGCTAGGAAAGTAGTTAAAAATGAAATTGAGAATGTAATTATTACCAGTAAAAATGGTGTTGAATCGTTACTGAATAGTTTTATTAAGCAAGAACTAAACTTTACAAATATTTACTGTGTTGGTAGAAGAACCAAAAAATTAATCGAACAAAAAATAGGAGCTGTAGCACATTCTGAAAAGAATGCTGAGAAGTTAGCTGCTTATTTATCAGAAAACATAAAAGGACAAGAAGTAACTTATTTCTGTAGTGATTTACGTTTAGATATATTACCAAGTGTATTGAAAGAAAACGGTGTTATTGTAAACGAGATTGAAGCTTACAAAACAATGTTTAGCCCAGTAAATGTTAGAGAACAGTTTTCTGGAGTTTTATTCTATAGTCCATCAACAGTAGAGAGTTATTTAGAAGATAACGATACTGATAAAATTGCTTTTTGTATTGGAGAAAGTACAGCTAAAGAAGCTAGGAAGCATTTTAAAAATGTAGAGGTAGCAAAGTTGCCAACTGTAGAGAGTGTGATTGAAATGGTGAATTTACATTACGTAAAATAATAAACATGTTCAGAACAAGAAGACTTAGAAAAACAGAGGGAATCCGCAGATTAGTGAGAGAAACAAAATTATCTGTAGATGATTTTATCTATCCATTGTTTATTGAAGAAGGAAAAAACATAGAAACAGAAATTGTTTCAATGCCAGGAATCAAACGTTTTTCGTTAGATCGTATTTCTAAAGAGTTAGATGAGGTTGTTGAACTAAATATTCCTGCAGTTTTGTTGTTTGGAATTCCGTCTAAAAAAGATGAAGAAGGAACAGAAACTTGGAATGATAACGGAATTATGCAACAAGCAATTCGTTTTATCAAAAAGCACTACCCTAGTTTATATGTAATTACAGATGTATGTTTTTGTGAATATACTTCTCATGGACATTGCGGAATAATTCATGACAATGATGTAGATAACGATGCAACATTAGTCAACTTAGCAAAGCAAGTAATTTCTCATGCAAGAGCAGGTGTAGATATGGTTGCACCATCAGGAATGATGGATGGAACAATAGCAATGGTTCGCGAATCTTTGGATAACACCGGATTTGTGGATTTACCAATTATGGCTTATTCAGTAAAATATTCATCTGCTTTTTATGGGCCCTTTAGAGATGCTGCAGATTCTGCACCCACTTTTGGAGATAGAAGAACTTATCAAATGGATCCTGCAAATAGAGACGAAGGAATGCGCAAAGCAACTTTTGACGATCAAGAAGGCGCAGATATATTAATGGTAAAACCTGCCTTGTCTTATTTAGATATCATCAGAGATTTAAAAAATAATTTTGACCGACCAATTGCATGTTACAATGTAAGTGGAGAATATGCCATGGTAAAAGCGGCGGCGGAAAAAGGTTGGATTGATGGCGAAAAAGTAATGATGGAAAGTTTACTTTCTATGAAAAGAGCAGGAGCAGACATTATCATTACCTATTTTGCAAAAGAAGCAGCAAAAATTTTATTAAAGAAATAATTATGGAATTTAAAAATTCACAAAAGTTATATAACAAAGGATTAAAGCACCTAGTAGGTGCTGTAAATTCACCTGTAAGAGCATTTGCTTCTGTTGGAGGAAATCCGTTGTTTATCAAAAAAGCAAAAGGAAGTAAAATAACAGATGTAGATAATAATACGTTTGTAGATTTAGTATTGTCTTATGGACCAATGATCTTAGGACATCGCCATAAAAAAGTTCAAAAAGCCATTGATAAAGCTTTAAAGAACGGATATACATTTGGCGCTTCTACAAAAAACGAAATCAGACTTGCAAAAATAGTCTGCGATGCTTTTCCAGCAATGGATAAAGTTCGTTTTGTAAACTCTGGTACAGAAGCTGTGTTGAGTGCATTGCGTTTGGCAAGAGCGTTTACAGGTCATGATAAAATCATCAAATTTGCAGGTTGTTATCACGGGCATTCAGATGCTTTATTGGTTGCTGCAGGTTCAGGATTGGTTACCTTAAGTATACCGGGTTCTAAAGGAGTGCCAGAAGGAGCAGTGAAGAATACATTAATAGCTGAGTATAATAATTTAGAAAGTGTAAAGGCACATTTCGAAGCTCATGATGATATTGCTGGAGTTATTTTAGAGCCAGTAGCAGGAAACATGGGGGTTGTGACTCCTAAAGAAGGTTTCTTAAAAGAATTAAAAGCCTATTTAGAATCTAAAGGAGCCTTGTTAATTGTTGATGAAGTAATGACTGGTTTCCGTTCTAAATTTGGGGGAGCTCAAGAGTTATTTAATGTTGAAGGAGATATTACTTGTTTAGGAAAAGTGATTGGTGGAGGTTTTCCGGTAGGAGCTTATGGAGCAAGAAATGAAATCATGGAAATGGTTTCACCACTTGGAGGAATGTATCAAGCAGGGACCTTGAGTGGAAACCCGATTGCAATGGCAGCAGGAATTTCAACCTTAACAGAGCTGAAAAAACAAAATCCGTACGAGAAATTCAATGCAGTAGCAGAAAAGATTGAAGGATTTTTATTGGCATCAGCAAAAGAAAATGGAGTAGAAATGACAGTGAATAGATTTGGATCTATGATCAATCCGTTTTTTACAAACGTAACGGTAACAAACTTCGAAGAAGCACAAACTTCAGATACCAAGAGGTTTGCAACATTCTTTTGGGAAATGATGCACAATGGTGTGTTTTTACCACCATCGCAATTTGAAGCTTGGTTTTTGTCATCAGCTTTGAGTGAAAAAGATTTAGAAAAAATTAAAAAAGCAATTGAAGCAGGAATGTTAGCTGTTTCAAAAATGTAAATTAAATAAATCGTCATTACGAGAAAGGATGACGAAGTAATCTTATAATAACAAACAGATTGCTTCATTTTATTCGCAATGACGTAGAAAGAACATGATAAAAAACGATTTATTTTTAAGAGCGTTAAAAGGAGGAACAGTGGATCGTCCACCAGTTTGGATGATGCGTCAGGCAGGAAGATATTTACCAGAGTTTCAGGTGATAAAAAAGAAGTATGATTTCTTTACACGTTGTCAAACTCCAGAGTTAGCTTCAGAAATAACTGTTCAACCAATTCGTAGATACGGAATGGATGCTGCTATTTTGTTTTCAGATATTTTGGTGATTCCACAAGCAATGAATATTGAGGTACAAATGAAACCAGATTTTGGGCCTTATTTACCAAATCCTATTCGTAATCAAAAGGATTTAGATAGTGTTATTGTTCCTGATGTTCATGAATCTTTAGGGTACGTGATGGAAGCTATTAAAGCGACCAAAGAAAAACTAAATAACGAAGTTCCATTAATTGGTTTTGCGGGTTCACCATGGACAATTTTATGTTACTGTGTACAAGGTCAAGGTTCTAAAAACTTTGACAAAGCGAAGGAATTATGTTTTACAAATCCAGTTGTTGCGCATAATTTATTACAGAAAATTACAGATACTACTATTGCGTATTTAAAAGCAAAGGTTGCTGCGGGTGTTGATGCTGTTCAGATATTTGATTCTTGGGGAGGCATGTTATCCCCAGTAGATTATCAAGAATTCTCTTGGCAGTATATTCAACAAATTATTGATGCTTTAAAAGATGAAACACCAGTAATTGCATTCGGAAAAGGATGTTGGTTTGCCTTAGATAAAATGGCGAAATCTGGAGCATCTGCTTTAGGTGTAGATTGGACATGTTCTGCAAGGAATGCACGTTATTTATCTGGTGGAAATATTACATTACAAGGAAACTTTGATCCATCAAGATTGTTATCACCACCGGCAGAAATTAAAAAGATGGTGCACCAAATGATTAATGAGTTTGGAAAAGATAGATACATTGTGAACTTAGGACATGGTATATTACCAAATATCCCATTAGAAAATGCCAAAGCATTTGTTGATGCAGTAAAAGAGTATAAAGCAAATTAAGATGCCACATTTCATTTTAGATTGTTCAGAGAATATTTTAGAAATTCAAGAACCAAGAAAAACGATAGAAGCTGTTTTTGAAACAGCCTTTGCTACAGGTTTGTTTGATAGAAAGGATATCAAAGTTCGTTTAAATCCATTCAAACATTCTTTAGTTCAGGGAACAAATGATGATTTTATCCATGTATTTGGTAATATCATGGAAGGAAGAACATTAGAGCAAAAAGCAAACCTTTCTAAAGTGATTGTTACGAAATTAAATGAGCTATTCTCAGATGTGCCCATTATATCAATGAACATTAGAGATTTCACAAAAGAATCGTATTGTAATAAAACGATGGTTTAACCATGAAAGAACATTTTTTTGCATTTATAGAAAATTTACAAGACACCATTACTTCTAAACTTGAAGCTGTTGATGGAAAAGCAACCTTTAAAGAAGATAATTGGAAAAGAGCTGAAGGCGGTGGTGGAAGAACTCGTGTGATTGAAAATGGAGCTATTTTTGAAAAAGGAGGCGTAAATATTTCTAAAGTATTTGGAGAATTACCAGAATCTTTGAGAAAACAATTTGGAGTAGAAGAAGGAAACTTCTTTGCTTGTGGATTGAGCTTGGTTTTGCATCCGGTAAATCCATTTGTGCCAACTGTACATGCTAACTGGCGCTATTTTGAAATGTATGATTCATCTGGTAATATTGTTACCCAATGGTTTGGAGGAGGACAAGATTTAACTCCGTATTATTTATTTGAAGAAGATGCCATTCATTTTCATACAGTTTGTAAGAATGCTTGTGATAGTCATAATTCTGAATTTTATCCAACGTTTAAAAAAGTTTGTGACGAGTATTTTTGGAATAAACATAGAAATGAAGCTCGTGGTTTAGGTGGTTTGTTTTTTGATTATTTAAAAGAAACGGAAGAGTTTTCCATCAATGATCGTTTTGACTTTGTTACAGAAGTTGGTAATAGCTTTTTAGAGAGTTATGTGCCAGTTGTTGAGAGAAGAAAAGAGATTGAATATACAAAAGAGCACAAAGATTGGCAGGAAGTTAGAAGAGGTCGTTATGTAGAGTTTAACTTAGTGCATGATAGAGGGACTCTGTTTGGATTGAAAACTAATGGGCGAATTGAAAGTATTTTAATGAGCTTACCACCAACAGTTCAGTGGGTTTATAATCAACAACCAGAAGAAGGTTCTGAAGAAGATGTATTGTTAAAGGTTTTAGAGACTCCTAGAGATTGGGTATAAATTTTAGCGTAAAATCAATGTCTATTATTTTACGAGTTTTTAATATTCCGAGAAATAATTTAGGTGGTTTAACTCCGTAATCAGTCATGTCTAATTGGTGAATACCTTTGAGTGTGACTGTAGATTTATCTTTGTTAAATATTATTCGAGTAATTATTTTTTTTGTGACACCTGCAATGGTTAAATTTCCAGAAATTTTCTGATTGTCCCATTTTGTAAGAGTATTTAGTGAGTAAAAAAAAGTAATATATGGGTGTTCAATTGCCTTGAGTGCTTTGTGGGTCAGTTTATCCATTTTTTTTCGACCGCTAATTATGTCAGTTACTTTTATTTTTATAGATAACGTATCAATAACCGTAGAAGCATTTTTTAAAGAATGCATTATCAATTCTGCTTTAGCATCTTTCACGATACTTTCCCAGTGGTTTAAGTTCGATTCACCTTTAATTAGAATTATTTTAGAATCTAGTTTTAATGTGGTTTGTTGAATTGAATAGTTTACTTTTTCTTTAGAAAAAACATCTTGAGAAAAAAATAATAGAAAGGTCGTTAATAGAAACGTTATAGTGAGAGTGAGCTTTTTCATAGTAACCTAAGTTACACATTTTTTTGTTGCGAATTCTTTTTTTTAATAAACCTCAATTTGTTGTGTTTCAGTACAATTGTCAAAGTTTAATACAGGTGTCATTTATTTGGCTGTAATTACCGATTTCTTCTGTAGATTTAATAAAACTTATATGAATATTGAATGTGTGAATTAGAAAAGCGATAAGGTGTTTGTTTTGCGAATAATTCATTGATTGTGTTTTTTTTATGATAAATAATCATATTACAGGTGTTTTAAAACATGTTGAATGCGTATTGTGTAATTTTGTATTTGTTTGAAATTTACATTTCATTCAAAATAACATTGAAAAATCAACGTTTTTTAGTACTTTCGCAATCCACAAAACAGATAAACAATGGCTAGATTCGAATTGAAGTTACCAAAAATGGGAGAAAGTGTTGCAGAAGCAACGATTACATCTTGGTTAAAAGAGGTTGGTGATACAATAGAATTAGATGAAGCAATTGTAGAAATTGCAACAGATAAAGTAGATTCTGAAGTGCCAAGTGAAGTGGAAGGAACTTTGGTTGAGCTGTTGTTTGAAAAAGATGATGTAGTAGCAGTTGGAGCAACAATTGCAATTATTGAAACTGATGGAGGAGATACACCAATAGTTGCAAAAGCAACAAAAACAGAAGTAACAAAAGAAGTTGTAGAGATTGAAAAAGCTGTTGCACAAACAATAGATCAAGTTGCGACTCCAATTACTAAAAATTCAGAAAGTGGTAAATTCTATTCGCCATTAGTTCGAAATATTGCGCAGACAGAAGGCGTTTCTATGGAAGAGTTAGAAGCTATTGCTGGTTCTGGTAAAGAAGGAAGAGTTACAAAAGGTGATATCTTGTCATATGTAGAAAATAAAGGCAATGCTCAAAAGGTGGTAGCACAACCTAAAGTTGTTAGTCCAAAGCCACAAGTGCAAAAGGCAGCTCCAAAGGCGGTTCCTGTTTCTGTAAACGGAGAAGATGAAGTGATCGAAATGAGTAGAATGGGAAAACTGATTGCCAAACATATGGTAGATTCAGTACAAACATCTGCACATGTACAATCATTTATAGAGATTGATGTAACCAATATTGTAAAGTGGAGAGCTAAAGTAAAAGATGCGTTCTTAAAAAGAGAAGGAGAGAAGTTAACTTTTACTCCAATTTTAATGCAGGCAATTGCATCTACAATTAAGAAATATCCAATGATAAATATTGCTATTAGTGGTGATTCAATTATCAAAAAGAAAAATATTAATCTGGGTATGGCTGCAGCGTTACCTGATGGAAACTTAATTGTTCCTGTTATTAAAAATGCAGATCAACTAAACTTAGTTGGTATGACCAAAGCGGTTAATGATTTAGCCACTAGAGCAAGAGCAAATAAATTAAAACCAGACGATATCCAAGGAGGAACCTATACGGTAACTAATGTTGGAGGTTTTGGTTCTGTAATGGGAACACCAATTATCAATCAGCCACAAGTTGCTATTTTAGCATTGGGAGCGATTCGTAAAGTACCTGCAGTAATTGAAACTCCAGATGGAGATTTTATCGGAATCAGACAAAAAATGTTTGTTTCTCATTCTTATGATCACCGAGTTGTAAATGGTGCATTAGGAGGAATGTTTATCAAAACGTTGAAAGAGACTTTAGAAGCTTGGGATGTAAATCAAGATTTCTAAAAATAAATTATAGATAGATTAACAAAAGGCTCGGGTAAATCCGAGCCTTTTTTGTTATTTTAGCGTATTAAATAAAAACAATTTTGAAAAGCCAATTATTATTTTTCTTCAGTGCCTTAGGTGTATTCAACGGCCTATTGGCTAGTTTTTATTTGCTATTTTTAAATAAAAAAAAGCGAACTCCGAATTATTTTTTAGGCTTTCTAATTTTGATGTTAAGCATTCGAATTGGAAAATCTGTATATCTAATTTTTAATGAAAATGAAGTCCGTTTCTATTTACAAATAGGATTATCTGCTTGTTTTATGATTGGTGTGATGCTGTATTATTATTTAAAGGCATCTTTAAGTGACATTAAGATTGTTCCTCTTAATTGGAAGATTCACATTGCTGTTTTATTGGTTTTTATTATCGGAATAGGAATTGTAAAACCTTATAAAACAAACCCAATATTTTGGGGAGATTTCTTTATTGATTTTATTTATATTTTTTGGGGGATTTATATACTTTTCTCTGGAGTTTTAATTCAGCATATTTTTAAGAAATACTTTAAAAACAAGAAATCTTGTTCTGTTTCAGAACAATGGATTTTAGTAGTTTTTATGGCTAACGCTATGATTTACTTAGGGTATATTGTAGGGAGATTTCAATTGTATATTGTTGGAACATTAACTTTTTCTATAGCAGTATATGTGTTGATTTTCTTTTTGCTGTATAAAAAGAATAGAGAAGGGATCTTTGAGGATATTCCAGAAAAATATGGAGCTAAAAAGATAGATGCTTCAAAAGCTCAATTATTGATAGAAGGGGTGAAAAAGTTGCTGGAAGAGCAAGAGATGTATAAAAACCCCAATATTAAATTAAAAGATGTGGCGAGTCAATTAGAAACAACTTCTCATCAATTATCGCAATTGTTAAATGATAATTTGCAAAAGAGCTTTACTGAATTAATGAATGAATATAGAGTTGAGGAAGCGAAAAAATTGTTGAAAATAAATACTCAATACACCTTAGAAGCTATTGGTTTTGAAGCTGGGTTTTCTTCTAAATCATCTTTTTATGCTTCCTTTAAAAAAGTTGTTGGACTCACACCTTCTCAGTATAAAAAGCAATAATATCTCCTGCATTATAATCTTGGACACTTCTGACTCTTTTTAAGAAAGAGTTTTCATTTTGTTTTTTGAAGTTTGCTGTAAATTTATAAAACAGAAAAAATGAAAAAAGCAATTGCCTTAGTACTATTTATGTGTTTACAGTTTGTAAGTGCGCAAAACGAAAGAGCTGCAATAGAAGCCACTTTGTTAAATTATATCAACGGAAGTTCATACAATCAAACTACTCAATTAAAATCTGCTTTTGCAGAAGATGCTACGCTGTACTTAAAGAGGAAGGGCGGTCAAATGAAAATTGTATCACCAGAAACCTATGTTGGCTGGTTTAATAAAGCTACTCCAGGTAAATTTAATGGTAGAGTTGGAAAAGTTTTATCAATTGATATTGAGGGTGATATTGCAACAGCTAAAGCAGAAATATTGTTTACAACAAGAGGAACAAGATATGTAGATTTATTTTTATTGAATAAGAAAACAGCTGGTTGGAAAATTATTAGTAAAACAGCATCAGGAAAAGCAACAAATAAAAAGGGGAATAGTATTTTGTTCATAGTTTCAAATAGTCACTTTTATGGCGATTCTAAAATCAGCACAGGAAATAGTTATTCAGAAATTGTGAATGCCTACGATGAGTTTATAAAAGCGGGTTATACTGTTGATTTTGTTAGCCCTAAAGGAGGTGCTATCTCTTTGTCATATATAAATACATCTGATCAAACTGGGAAAAAGTATTTGTATGATGAAGATTTTATGTACTCTTTAAAGCATACAAAAACACCCAAAGAAGCAAGTTTGAAAGAGTATAAAGCTGTTTACTATGTAGGTGGAGGTAGTGCTATGTTTGATGTTCCAGTTAATAAAGAAATTCAGCATATTGCAATGAATGTTTATGAAAAAAACAATGGGATTATATCTGCAGTGTGTCATGGTACAGCAGGAATTGTTAATTTAAAAACATCAAATGGCGAATATTTGGTAAAAGGGAAAAGAGTAAATGGATACCCAGATGAGTATGAAAATTTGAAAGCTCCACATGTTAAAGAGTTTCCTTTTTTAATTAAAAAAACAATCGTAAGTAGAGGTGGAGATTTTAAATTTTCTTCAAGAAATACTGTGCATGTAGAGGTCGATGGAAGATTGATAACTGGTCAAAACTATTTGTCATCTAGATTAGTTGCCAAAAAAATCATTGAATTATTGGAGGTCGGCAAATGATTTTCCTTTTTAAATGAGGAGTAGATATTTTAAAAAGTGTTTTAGGTTTTATGATAATGATAGTATCTTTGGGTATTAAATCAATAAAAAACAAACATGAAAAAATTACTTATTTTATTTGTTATGGCATTTGCCATTAACGTTGCCGCTCAGGAATCTGTATTATTAAGATTAAACTATAAAAAAGGAGATACGTATTTAATGACTATGAAGCAGAGTGTAACCTCTTCTCAAATGGATTTGGATATGAATATGACAGCTTCTATGAAGGTGACAGATGTTACTGGAGGAGAATACAGCAGTCAAATGAAATTCACTAAGGTTGTGATGGATATGATGCAAGGAACCATGAGCATTAGTTTTGATTCTTCACAAAGTGATGATGAATTAGATGAAATGGGTAGAATGATGAAATCTCAACTATCACCAATGCTAAAATCTGTTATTTCTAGGAAAGAAAACAAGTTCGGAAAAGTTTTAGAAGCAAAAGCTGAACCAACTTTTCAAGGAGCTGAAAACGTAGGAGAAAGTAATATTATTTTTCCAGAAAAAGCTTTAAGAGTTAATGATACCTGGACAATGGATAGCACTACTGCTGGAGTTGAAACGCATTTTATTTATACAGTAAAAGCAATTTCAAAAAAAGTAGTTGATTTAGAAGTCTCTGGAAAAGTAACAGGTGCTGGTGAAGGAACGATTAAAGGGATTATGCAGATTGATAGAGCAACAGGTGTAGTTGTTAAAAGGACGTTAACAACAGAAATTAATACAGCTGGACAAGATGTGAAAACAGTAATAAATGCAGAAATCACAAAAATGTAAACTTTCATATTATATAAAAAATAAAAGCTCGCATTTTGCGAGTTTTTATTTTTTATTGAAACTTCTAACTGTCCAAGTCTATTGTCATTTAAAAACTTAGAAATTCATGTGACCAATTATCAATTTCCCAATGCTACCACAGGTAAATATTCTTAATAGTGTTTTAGTTTGTGTGATAATGGTAGTATCTTTAGACCTTAAATCAATTAAAAAACAAACATGAAAAAATTACTTATTTTATTTGTTATGGCTTTCGCCATGAACGTTGTAGCGCAAGAATCTACTTTGTTAAGGTTAAATTATAAAAAGGGAGATGTATATACTATGGACATGAAAATGTCTCAAGATATGGGAACAATGATGTCTGTGGATATGTCTATCAAAATTTCTCAAAAGATTACGAGTGTTACTGGTGATGAATTTGTTAGCGAAATGAAAATTACTCAGATTGCTATGGATATGAGTCAAGGAGGAAATAATATTAGTTATGATTCTTCTAAAAGTGATGATGAATTGGATGCTTCTGGAATGCAGATGAAAGCTCAAATGGGACCTATGATGGACGCAGTTATTACATCTAAAGGGAATAATTTGGGTAAAGTGTTAGAAACTACAGTTGTGCCTAATGCACCAGGGACTAGTGATTTAGCAAAGCAATCTAACAGTGTTGAATACCCAAAAGAAGCTGTAAAAGTAGGTAGTTCTTGGACGATGACTAAAAGTGATAAAGGAATGAATCTGAATTTTGTTTATACAGTGAAATCGATTACAAGAACAACTGTTTTGTTAGACGTATCTGGTGAAGTTTCTGGAGCCGCTAGTGGTAAAATTACTGGAAACATGGTTGTAAATAAGAAATCAGGAGTACCTACTAGTTCTAAAATTGATATGGACATGTCAGTTCAAGGAATGGATTTAAAGACAAATATGGTAATGACAATGACTAAGCAATAGTCAAAATTAATATAATAAAAAAGCCTCGAGAATCTTGAATCTATTTTCAGTATCCTCAAGGCTTTTTATTTTTTATGAAAGTACCACCAGTTCATATCTCTAGTTAATTTAAAACCTAAAGATTCATAGAGACCAATTGCTGTGTTTCCTTTTGTAGTGTGCAGAATTGGATGTTTGTTCTCTTTCAAAACTTCCTTCGTAACATGTGCCGTTAACTGTTTTGCATAGCCTTTACGAGTATAATCTGGATGTGTAACAATGGCGCTAATTTCTATCCAATCATCAGTTTGCATTCTTTGTCCAGCAATAGCAACTAATTTTTTGTCTTTAAAAATCCCAAAATAGTTACCCATTTCAAAAGTTCTTTTTTGATAATAGCCAGGCATAACTAACCAGATTAGATTATGTATTTCTTCTATATGGTCATTTGTAAGCGAAATAATTTCTTCAGTAATTGGATATTCAACCAATTTTTCTAAAACCATTTGACAACCTTCAATTTTTTGATCTAGAACCACAAAATTTTCATCAAAAATAGGCGTCTCATTTTCAGAAACCAAAAAGAAGCTATCTGTTAGTTTTGCATATTCATTTAATGCTTTAGCTGTCTTTGTTGTATCTGTAAATGCCCCAAAAGGACAAATTTCAGGATTGTAGAATTTTACATCTTCATAGGAGAGTGAAAAAGAACGGTGCGTTTCACAAAGCGAGTCCCAAACTGGGTTTTTAAGTTTTTCTTCCATCTTAGGTAAAAATAAAAAAGCTTGAGAATTATCTCAAGCTTTTAGTGTTATATATTTTATAAAAAATACTAAGCTAACATTGTAACTGGATTTTCTAAAAATGTTTTTAATGTTTGTAAGAATTGAGCACCTACAGCACCATCAACAGTTCTGTGATCACAAGCTAAAGTAAGTTTCATTGTGTTTCCAACAACAATTTGACTGTTCTTAACTACTGGTTTTTCAACAATAGCACCAACAGATAAAATTGCAGAGTTTGGCTGATTGATTATAGAAGTAAAACTTTCTATTCCAAACATACCTAAGTTAGAAACTGTAAATGTACTTCCTTGCATTTCTGAAGGAGTAATTTTCTTGTTTCTTGCTTTTCCTGCCAAGTCTTTTACAGTAAATCCTATTTGAGTTAAACTCAATGCATCTGTGTTTTTTACAACTGGTACAACCAATCCTTCATCTACAGCAACAGCAACACCAACATTAATGTGACTATGGAACAAGGTATTGTTATCTGTCCAGCTTGTATTTACTTGTGGATGCTTTTTTAATGCCATTGCACACGCTTTTACAACCATATCATTAAATGATACTCTAGTGTCTGGAATTGCATTAATCATCTTACGAGAAGCCATTGCATTCTCCATATCTACTTCTATATTTAAATAGAAATGTGGTGCTGAGAATTTAGAATTTCCTAATGCTTTAGCAATCGCCTTACGCATTTGAGAATTTTTAACTTCTGATGTGTTTTCTTCTCCAGCAACCGCAAAATTTGTAACTGATGGACTAGGAGCAGCAGTCTGTTGAATAGGAGCTACAACTTGAGGAGTATAGTTTTCTACATCCTTTTTGATGATTCTTCCGTTTTCTCCAGAGCCTTTTATATCTGTTAACTTAATTCCTTTGTCACTAGCAATTTTCTTAGCTAATGGCGAAGCAAAAATTCTTCCAGTATTTGTAGTTGTAGTTTCTGCTACTTTTTGTGGAGTAGCTTCAACAGTTTTAGTTTCTTCTTTAGGTGATTCTGTTTTTGTTTCAGAAGCACTAGATAATGTTCCTGCTTGTTGAGCAGCAACTAGAGCAGTGACATCTGTTCCTGCATTTCCGATGATTGCTAAAAGAGAATCAACTGGAGCACTTTCTCCTTCTTGAACACCAATATGTAATAAAGTTCCTTCGTTAAAAGATTCGAACTCCATTGTCGCTTTATCAGTTTCGATTTCAGCTAAAATATCACCTTCTTCAATTTTGTCTCCAACACTTTTTAACCAAGAAGCAACAGTCCCATCCGTCATTGTATCACTTAAACGAGGCATTGTAATAATCAATGCTCCATCTGGTATTGCTACGGCTTTAGTTGTGCTAGTTTCTTCTTTTGGGGTTTCAGTTTCTGCAGATGCATTTTCTTCTACGTCAGTTGAACCATTTAATAATGCAGAAATGTCTTCACCTTTATCACCAATAATAGCTAAAAGAGTATCAACAGGAGCACTTTCTCCTTCTTGAACTCCAATATGTAATAAAGTTCCTTCGTTAAAGGATTCAAATTCCATGGTAGCTTTGTCTGTTTCTATTTCAGCCAAAATATCGCCTTCTTCTATAGAATCACCAATATTTATTAACCATTTAGCTACAACGCCTTCTTCCATTGTGTCGCTTAAACGCGGCATGTTTACTACTATTGCCATAATTTATCTGATAAAAGGGTAATCTTCTTGTTCGTATACGATATCGTGCAATTGACTTACTTCTGGATATGGAGATTCTTCTGCGAATTTCTCACATTCATTTACTGAGTCTTTTACCTCTTGTTTAATTGCTTCAATTTCTTTTTCGGTAAGATATTTTTTCTCCTTGATTACATTTAAAACTTGAGTAATTGGATCTAATTTTTTATACTCTTCTACTTCGTCTTTTGTTCTATAGTGCTGTGCATCAGACATTGAGTGCCCTCTATATCTATATGTTTTTATTTGCAAGAACGTTGGCCCTTCACCTCGACGAGCTCTTTGAATGGCTTCATCAACAGCTTCAGCAACCTTTATAGGGTTCATTCCATCTACAGGACCACAAGGCATTCCATATCCTAAACCAAGTTTCCAGATGTCTGTATGATTTGCTGTTCTTTCTACAGATGTTCCCATTGCGTATCCATTGTCTTCAACAATAAATACCACAGGTAATTTCCACAGCATTGCCATATTAAAAGTTTCATGTAATGATCCTTGTCTTGCAGCACCATCACCAAAATAAGTTAAGGTTACTCCGTCGTTTCCTGCATACTTATCACCAAAAGCAATTCCAGCTCCTAATGGAATTTGACCACCAACAATTCCGTGCCCTCCATAAAAACCTTTTTCTTTAGAGAAAATGTGCATAGAACCACCCATTCCTTTAGATGTTCCAGTTGCTTTTCCATATAATTCTGCCATTACATTTTTAGGATCTACGCCCATACCAATCGGCTGAACATGATTACGATAGGCAGTAATCATTTTGTCTTTACCTAATTCCATTGCATGCAAAGAACCAGCTAATACTGCTTCTTGACCATTATATAAGTGTAAAAAACCTCTTACTTTTTGTTGAATATAAACAGCTGCAAGCTTGTCTTCAAACTTTCTCCAAAAAAGCATATCTCTATACCAGTTGATGTAGGTTTCTTTGGTGATTTTCTTCATTATTATTAGTTGTTATATATGTGTTTTACTAAAAATGTAAAATTAATGCTAACTGCAAAAATAGTTGTTTTTTATTTTTTAAAAAAGAGGTTTTCAATAAAAGTATGAAAGAAAAATTAAATAGCTTTTGTAAAGGAAGTTTATTTATCTTTTACTATTAAAAGTGTAGCAACAGCACCAGTTGCAAGATTCCATTCGTTTTCAGAAATTAAACTACCAGAATCGTCATAAACTTTAAAACCAGCAGTGTTTGGACCAGAAGTTCCTTGGTTTAATGCTTTAATAGCAATTTTATTGATTCCTTTTTCAAGAGGAATTTTAAATTGTTGGTATGCTTGTGTTAAAACGATATTATAGACAACAGGAATATTATTGATGTAAATGGTAACTCTATCTCCATCTGGGTGTTGGAAATCTCTACAGATAATTTTAATATATTCAGAATTGCTTCTAAAGTCACCTAGATGTTGATCTACTCTTTTGTACTGACCACTTATTAGTTTTAAATGTTTATTCGCAAGCTCTTCTTTTAATTTTGCCTTACTAATAATGCCTTTGTTTTTTAATGCGGCATCTATTTGGGCTTGCTTTCTTGTTTTTTGAGAATTGTTGTACGCATTTTTAAACCCGTTTGTAGAATCTGAATTTAAAGAGGTCGGCTTCTTTATAGTATTAATTTTTGCATTAATTTTTATACTCTTTTTTTTGTCAATTTTATCTTCTTGAGAAAAAGTTGACAGTATAGAAAAGAAGCATAAGCTTACTAATAAAAATGTTTTCACTTTAAAATTCATACAAAAAAGGATTATTTCTGTAGTGCAAATATAGTACCGTAATTTTTAAGTATTGTTTTGGATTCGTTAAAATTAACTTATCTAATCGGAAAATTAAAATAAGTTTTAGGAAAAGGCTCGTTTTTCAACGTAAAATGCCACCATTCTTTCTCATAAGGTTTAAACCCATTTGAGATCATTAAGTTGCGAAGTAACAATCGATTTGCTCTTTGTTTTTTTGAGATAGATGTATATTGGGCATGAGAAATTACGCCAAAAAAATCATAAGGACTTCCCATATCTAATTCTTTATTTGTTGCTACATCTACAATAGTTAAATCTACTGTACTTCCTCTTGTGTGTCCAGATTTTGATGCGATATATCCATATTCAAAAAGTTTGCTTTTGGGAACTTTAGGATAGTATGGTTTTTTCATAAGGGTGTCGTCTAATATTTTTGCCCATCTAACAAAATGATTTACGGAATGTTGTGGTCTGTATGCATCAAATATTTTTAAACTCAAGTTAAACTGAAGTAATTTTAGTTGTACTCTTTTTAAGGCTTGAGCGGTAAGATTAGAAACAATTAGAGTATCCTTTAAATAGCCATCAATAGGTTTTCCAATGAAGTTATTATGAGATAAGTATCGTAATTCAGTTTTTATTGTGTTGTCAATATCATTCAGATACACAAAACCTGTTGGTAATTTTTGACTCTGTGAAGATATAGCAGTTGCTGTGCTAACTGCTAAAATGAAGAAGATTACTTTAAGTTTTTTCATAAAAAAAATACTTACACTTAGGTGATTACCCAAATGTAAGTATTAAAGATTAATTAAGAAATAAATATTATTTCAATTTATCAATGGCTTTATTAATTCTTTCTTTTCTGTCAGAAGGTGCAAGTTTTAATGCCTTTTTATACATCTTTAATGCAGATTTTTTATCTTTTGCTTGCTCATGTCCCCATGCCATTGCTGTGTAAGATTGGTAGTTTTTTGGAGCATTTTTTATATTGTGCTTTAAGATTTCCAATCCTCCATTAGTATCTTTAGCTCTAAATTTACCAGCTGCTGCTCTTTGTAAATCTCTTACAGACCCAATGCCTAAAGCCTCAGTATTTAACTTATCTGCATCAGCTCTATTTCCTTGCTTTTCTAAAATCTTTGCTTTTAAAGAAAGGTTGTTAAAGTTTCTATTGTTTCTAATAGATCTGTCAATCCACTTTGTAGCATCATCTAAATAAACATTGTTATTTAAATTGTATTGAGCAGCATTGTATAAACCTGTCCATCCCCACCAAGGTAAAGTGTTAAACTGACTTTTAATGTTTTCATTTACCAGATGTTTTGAATCTATATGCACATCAAATGAAACACTAGTAGTTGCCCAGCTTAATTCTACTGTAGCCCCATCTGCTTTGATGTTTTCAAAGCTAAACATCATTGCTTCTTGATGCTGACTGCTTTTAGAAGTTGCGTTGAAACGAATTACGTCTTTGCTTTTGTCATAAAAATAACTTCCCCAAGCTTTAGTTTCTGTATTTAAAATAATTGTCCAATTGTTTTTGTTGGGTATTGCGTGAAATCCGTAAGCACCAGCTTTTACAACTTTACCATCAATGGTTACATCTGTAGAGAATTTTATAATTGTATTATCATCAGCACCAGCTCTCCATATTTTTCCAAACGGAATTAATTTACCGAAAATATCTCGCCCTTTTACTAAAGGTCTGTGGTAAGATATTGCCATATCTGTTACACCAATTTGTTGATATACTTTTGCTTTTGGACTTGCTGCAGGTAATTTTACTGCATGTTCAAATTGTGCATTTACTTGGCTGCTAAAAATTAGGCAGACAATAAATAGTGACGAAGTAATTATTTTTTTCATGATTGATTGATTTTAAATTCGTGTAAATTTACTTTACTAACATCTTTATTTGTGTTAAGATATTGGTAAAAAAAGCAAAAGCCATATTAAATAAATAATATGACTTTTACAAAGTAAACTAATAAAACCAAGTATTAGTACTATGATTAAGGATTGAAGAGTCCTTAATATAGATTTTTAAATATGTTAATTATGAAGGCTGATTACTTTCGTGATTTTCCAACTATTGCTTTTGTTTTTCCAGATTACAATAAATTTACTAGCTATAGACTTCGCATTAGGTTCTTCTTTATTAAAGAACTTATGATAGCCAATTTGTATAGCTCCATAGTCTTTTATTGGATATACCTCAACACTACCTTTTATTAATGTTCTAGTTACTTTATTGCAAATATTTTTTTCTAAAGACTTTAAAATTTCACTCTTTGAAGTTGAAAGTCCTCCTTTATCATGAAAAAACTCAAGATCATCATCATAGATGTCAGCTTGCGTTTTCATGTCACAAGTATTGTACGCATTGAAATACTTGGTGTCCATTTTTACAATCTCATTATACAATTTTACATCAGATGCTTTGTATTTTGGTATTTCATGTGCCTGCGCATTTGTAATCCATGAAAACAAAAATAGTGCAATTGTAATTAAAAAGGTTAGTATTGATTTTAACATGGATATTTTAGATGTTTATTTTTTTAAAGACAACATTTTTTGCTCTACTACTAGATACTTTAAACCCTGTTACTTGTTGTGATTTGTTTCTTGTAAAGGTTACATTTCTAAATGACCCTTTGTTGCCAATAAAGAAATCATTCTTTATTGCTTTTAATTTGAAATCTCCAGTTCTTTGATGATTTGCTATTAATTGATAGTCTTTGGTGTAAAAAGAATACGTTGTATTCAATTCTTTACTATAATAAGTTCCTATAAATTCTTTGATACTTTTTTTAGTATAGTTAGCCGGAATGTATTTATTGAACTTCAACGTGTAGCCATCATCTAAAACAACGTTCATTTTTGTTTTATCTAGTTTCACAGCTGTGTATTCTTTCGTATAAAATTCATATTCGTTTTTATCAATCGAATTTAATTTTGTCAATTTACCGTCTCCGCCAACATAATTCAAGCTACCATTATCAATTCTTAATTCTCTAGAAAACCGATCTTTCGAATTCCAATAAAAACCTTCGTGCTTTTTTAAATTTTTAGCAGCAATTTTTACATAGGTATTTTTCTTTGTTAGCTTTTTTGAGCTTGATTTTTGTTGATTTACAAATTCATCTAAACAGAATCCTGTTAATTTTCGGATAATGCTACCGCCATTTAACTCACCACTATTACTTAAAAACACGACAGATATATTCTGCTTTGGAAACCAAGCAATATAGGCTTGGTAGCTTGCGTCAAGTCCACTATGTTCTATTTTAGGTATTCCTTTGTAACTGTTGATGAAAAGACCTAATCCGTATCCGTAAGAATTGCCATTGTTTAGCTTTTCTAGCTTCGTCATCGCATTAAATATTTTTTTACTTCCAACGGTATACGTTGTAAAGTTTACAGACCATTTACTTAAATCATTAATTGTTATTGCTAGGTTTGATGCGCCAATACTTGCATTTTGATAAATGTCTTTTCTGTAACTATTGTTCTCTTTATAATAAGAATATGCTTTGTTCTTTGTTAATAAACCTACTTTGTCTGTAAACTGAGTTTGTGTCATTTTTAAAGGAACAAAAATTCGTTCTTTTGTAAAATCAGCAAATGATTGTTTTGAAACTCTAGCGACTACTTCTGCTAACAATGTGTAGCCAGAATTGCTATACATAAATTGGTTATTAGTTGTAAAGTTTAATTCTTTTTGATTGTATATAAGTTCTAAAACTTGATTATTGGTGATAATATCTTCAGAATTCCAACCTGCCAATCTAGCTAAGTTATGTTGATCTCTAATTCCACTAGTGTGATTGGCTAAGTTTCTTAAGGTGATTTTCCTTTCAAATTTATGTAACTCAGGAATGTGTTTTCTAATATCATCATCTAATGATAGTTTTCCTTCAGCTTCTAATAAAAGTATAGCAAATGCTGTAAACTGTTTAGAAACAGAAGCTGAATGAAAAACTGTTGTTTTGGTAATTGGTATTTGATATTCTAAATTAGCTAATCCGTAATTTTTTTGAATTATTAATTTGTTGTCTTTTAATATTCCAAGACTAACACCAGGATCAGTATTCTTAATATCTTTAAAAAGAACATCAATTTTACGCTCTAAATTAATAGGAGCTTTTTCGTTTTTTGGTTGCTCAACATTCACTTGGCCAATGGTGAAAAAAGACATTAGTGTTGTTATAATGTAGAGTAGAAACTTAATCATTAGTTAGGTTGTTTTAGCGTTTTTTTTAGTGTGATGAAATACTTCCTCCAGAAGACTTTTTCTTGTCAACATTCTTTGGGTTTCCTTTAAAATCAATGTCTCCGCCACTACTAGCTTTTGCATGTATCGACTTAGAGGCATATACATCTATGTCTGCTCCGCTACTTACTCTAGCAGTAACGTTTTTGCTTTCTAAACCAAATGCTTTTATTGACGCTCCACTAGATGCTTTTGCTGTATGATAATTTGCGCTTCCTTTAATTCTTAAATCAGCTCCACTAGAAGAACTCGTGTTAACAGTTTCTGCCTTTACTTCAATTCTTGCATCAGCACCACTACTTGTACTTAGGTCAAAAATATCTGCTGTAATTGTGTTTTCTGAAAATACATCACTACCACTTGTAGCTTTAATGCCGTTTATTGTTGGTGCAGAAAGATATACTCTTTTAGATTTTGCTCTACGAATATTTCTCTTTGATGAAATTACTAAAACGCCGTTTTTTACTTCTGTTCTAATTAGGTCCTGTAGGTTTTCATCAGCTTTTACTACTAAAGATGTTTTAGAATCTTGTGTGATATATAATTCAATTCCTTGACCAACTTTTACTCTGTCAAAGTCTTCTCTAATATCTCTTGTTTCTGTTACTACATTCCTATTACCGCTTACAGAGTTTAATCCTTCTATCATACAAGAAGTAGATACTGTTGCAATAAATAAGAATGCAAATGCTTTTGTGATTAGTGTTTTCATAATATTTGGTTTAAAGTTCAAATGTCATTATTTAGACGCTTTGAAACGAATTTTGGTTACTCAGTTGTTGATTAATATTGACGAGTTGTTATTCGTCTTCTTCAATTTTGTCTTTAATTCCTAAGTCTTCAAATCCTTTTAATTCTGTACTGTGTAATCCTTCGTTTGTCATTTTAAAATAGTGCTTTACCATTTCTCCACCAAACGTACCTGTTGTGTTTTCAATACTTCTCAAATATCTTCTTGTTGAATTGTCAAAATACACAGTAATACCTTCTGGAATAAACAATGTGATATATACGTCTTCATCTTTAAATGCGTTTTTATATTTACTTAAAAAATGATTGTCTAATAATATTTCATTGTTTACTACTTTGTATGTATAAGAAATATCTTCCGCATTGCCATTTGCATTGGTTCTGTTTTTTCCTTCAGACTCTTTTCTTACTTGTAAATATGCTTCTCCAGTTGTGCTTTTTTCAACGTCTATTCTTATATCATTAGAGTAAATTTTCTTAACATCATTTATGAAAATAATGTCTAAATCAAAATTTCTTCTATGATTATACTCAAATTGAATGTCATCATTTTTAACCATCTTAAGAGTTAAAGTATCATTTGCAATAGTCTCAATGTCCACTTTATCCATTTTGTACCCAGTTGTAGCTCTTGTTGTGCTGAATTCAATTCCAGTAAATACTAGTGCTAGTACAGCAGCCAACCAAATTCCGAAGAGTGTTAACGATGTTGCTTTACTAAACTGTTTTACATTGCTAGATAAAATTCGTAATCCTAATACAAATAAAATTAAGAAAGGAACTCCTACTACTAAGAATGTACAAACTGTTAATAGCCAATGTGGCATCAAAGAATCATAGAAAAATGGTGGATACATTACTAAATCACTATCCAACCCAATAATTTCTAAACTCCCTATTGAAAAAGCACCAATGATTAATGAAATTAATGTGACTGCGGCAACAAACATTAGAATCACTCCAATAAACTTCCCAATAATTTTAAATATTGTAAGTATTATTGTGCCTAAAGTGTCTAAAAAATCCTGTAATCCAGATTTTGCTTTTTTTGATCCTTTCTTAAAGCCTTCATTTACTTTTTGAGAAACATCATTTGCACCATCTTTTATTTTACCCGAAACTTCTGATGCGCTGTTTTTTACACTTTCTGAAAAGTGACTAAATTCTTCACGAATTTTTTTTTCAATGTTATCTATATTAACGGCTTCTCCTTCCATTTGTAATTTCTCTGCAGTAGTATCTGCTTGCGGAATTACAATCCAAAGAATGATATAGGTTAGAATACCAAAACCACTAAATGCTAATAAGATGAATGCCAAACGAATCCAAACAGTGTCTACATTAAAATAATGAGCAATCCCAGATGCAACACCACCTAAAAACTTATCGTCTCCGTCTCTAAATAGTTTTTTACCAGTATAAGAGCTTTTTGTGTTTCTTTGGTAGCTACGGTTTTCGTTCGCATAGCCTTCTTCTGCATCAGCATAATCTTCTGGCTCTCCCATGATTTTGATGATATCATCAATATCTCCTTCATTGACTACTTGACGAGCATCAGTTATTTTCTCTGATAACAACTCACTAATACGAGCTTCTATATCTGAAATGATTTCATTTTTTCCTTGTGGATCATCACTTAATGATCTTGAGATGGAATCTAAATATCTTCTTAATTTCTGAAAAGCAATCTCATCTATATGGAAAAAGAATCCTCCTAAATTTATGTTTATTGTCTTATTCATTATGTTGTCTTTTTACTTGTTATTTGGTTTACTGCTGTAACTAGGTTTCCCCAGGTTTTATCTAATTCTTTAGAGAACATTGCTCCATTTTCTGTTAGCACATAATATTTTCTTGGTGGTCCAGAGGTGGATTCTTCCCAGCGATATGTTAACAATCCAGCGTTTTTAAGTCTTGTTAGTAGCGGATAAATAGTCCCCTCTACTACAATCATTTCTGCACTTTTTAGCGTTTCTAAAATCTCAGAAGTATATGCATCTCCATGTTTTAATATAGACATGATGCAGAATTCTAAAACTCCTTTTCGCATTTGTGCTTTTGTATTTTCTATCTTCATATAAAGAGTTTTATACGGTTATTTAATAAATTTTATGGTAAAAGGATACTTGTAGTTTTCTCCTTCTTTAGATTTTAAAGATGCAATAATAACTAAGGCAATCTTTACCAAACCTAATAATGTAATGATGGCTCCCATTCCAAAGATTCCAAATAGTCCTCCGTTTCCAAAGTCCCAATGAAAATCGTCCATGTGATCTATGTTTCTAATAAAAGTGCTAAAAGCAAATGGAATTATAGATAAACCTAAAATAAATATGTAAAGCGCATAACTGATGTTAAAGTTTACGGCTTCTTTTCCTTGTTCGTCTAAAAATCGACTTCTATCTTTCATTGTTTGCCATAATATTAATGGCACAATAATGCTTCCGAATGGAATTATAAATCCGCTAAATGCAGAAATATGGATTAAAAAGGCATTTGTACTTTCGCTATTTTTATTCATTGTTTTATTTTTATATACTACTTGACTATGCAAATATATGAATAAAAAAAGGTACTATGCAAAACAAAGTACTATATTTTTTTAAATTTTAACATTTGATTTTGTTTTGATAATTGATATTTTATGGCTACATTGCTTTGTAATAAAGGGATTGTAAAGGTTTTGTTCTGCTTTGAAATTAATTAATAATTTTAACATTTCATTTTATTAAATATCTAAAAATACTTAAAATATGAAAATCACACCACGTAAAATAAACCTATTTATGCTATTTAAGCTTCCTTCTGCATATTTTTGTGGTGTTAGAGTGCTGTCTATTTCTGAGACAAAAGCTACGGTAAAAGTTAGGCATCGTTGGATCAATCAAAACCCCTTTAAATCATTGTATTGGGCAGTTCAAGGAATGGCATCAGAATTTGCTAGCGGAATCTTGGTAATGCAAGAAATTAAGAAAGCCAACCGAAAGATATCGATGTTAGTGACACATCAAGAAGGAAGGTTTACTAAAAAAGCAATAGGGAAAATTGTGTTTAATTGTTCTGATGGTCAGCTGATAAAAGATGCAATTCAAAAATCTATAGAAACTGGAGAAGGGCAAATTATTCATTTAAAAACGGATGGTTTTGATGCCGATGGAGATGTGGTTTCTCAATTTATATATGAATGGAGTCTTAAGGTGAAACAGTAAAACAGTGAACAGTTATCATAAAAAAATGAAACGAATATTATTTTCTTTTGTAACAAATTTATTTTTTGAACTCTAATAGTTGAATGTTTTTTAAATTTCCACAAATCACTTAATACTAAAAATATGAACGCACACGAAATAGATTACAACATCTTTGGAGAAGAGATGCAATACGTAGAAATAGAACTAGATCCACAAGAAAGTGTGGTAGCTGAAGCTGGTAGTTTTATGATGATGAATGACGGAATTGGTATGACGACCATTTTTGGAGACGGAACAAATCAAGATAAAGGCGTTTTAGGAAAGTTGTTTTCTGCTGGTAAACGTTTGTTGACAGGAGAGAGTTTATTTATGACTGTTTTTACAAACAATGGTTTTGGGAAAAAGCATGTTTCTTTTGCATCACCATATCCTGGAAAGATTATTCCAATTGACTTAACTGAGTTTGGAGGGAAGTTTATTTGTCAGAAGGATGCATTTTTATGTGCAGCAAAAGGAGTTTCTATTGGGATAGAGTTTTCTAAAAAAATTGGAAGAGGTTTGTTCGGTGGAGAAGGTTTTATTATGCAGAAAATAGAAGGAGACGGAATGGGATTTGTGCATGCTGGCGGAACTACCGCAAAAAAAGTATTGCAACCTGGAGAAATTTTACGTGTAGATACTGGTTGTATAGTTGGTTTTACGCAAGATATTGAGTATGATGTAGAATTTGTAGGTGGTATAAAAAACACCATTTTTGGAGGAGAAGGCTTATTTTTTGCAAATTTAAAAGGGCCAGGAACCGTTTATATTCAGTCGTTGCCATTTAGTAGATTGGCAGGGAGAATTATTGCAATGGCTCCTCAAACTGGTAAAGGAAGTAGGGGAGAAGGTAGTCTTTTAGGCGGAATAGGAAACTTACTCGACGGAGATAATAGATTTTAAATAAAAAAGCGAAACCAATTGGTTTCGCTTTTTTATTTTATCAAACTCTTTCTACCATAGACATGGTATTTAAAATGCAATGCGCTATAATTATCGGCCATAAATTTCTATCAAATTTTATATAAGCAATTCCCATTACTAAGCCAATTAAAGCAACTGTAATAGATCTTTCAGAAATATCATTTGAATGTCTGAAGCCAAAAATACAGGCCTGAATTACAACTGCTAAAATGGTAGCGATTCCTGTTTTAGAAAATAGCTTTTCGAACCAAGTAATTAAAAAAGCTCTATCTAATAATTCTTCTAACATAGATTCTACCAATACAATAGGCATAATAGAAAAGAACAATAGCCAATTTCCTTTTAAGTTTCCGAATTTAGCGCCTGAACTTTTTGCTGTAGCTTCTGCACCTGGTTCGTTTAGAACAGGGAAAGAATCCTGAAGGATATTAAAAATAACAATTGATGCTACAACTGCCACAAAAATTATGATTGCAAAAAGAAATGTCTTTTTTAAACTCTTTGGTTTTTTGAGCCCTAAATCTTTCCAACTATAGCCTCTAGCTTTCATTCTCCAGGTAGCAACTGCCAACGTGGTTAATGTCCAAAAGATACCATTGATAAGAAAATTTAAACTTGGAAAATAGACTTCTCTAATTAAGAACATCACAGATATGTAAATAATTAAATCTAGTAAAATTCCTAAGTGATTTGTTGTTTTCTGTACGTTTTGTTTGCTTAAATTCATACTGATTTTTTAGTTAGTAGTCTTTTGACAGCTAATGCTGAAAAAAAGTTACAAAAAAAGAATTTTATGCTTCGGTTTTTATATTTCAAAGAATTTATCCCTGATTAAAAATACGTATTAGACTTAATTTAGCGTTTTCCGTCATTACAGTATGTCCTTTTTCATTTGGGTGTAGTCCATCTTTTAAAAATAATTCTGGGGTCATCTCTAATGCGAAATCAATACAATTCTGTTGGTCGTCAATAGCAAATTGTTTTAATGTTTTTTGAAATGAATGAATTCGTTTAGATAAGCAAGGAGTGTCAATAAATAGACTTTCGTCCGTAAAATGTCCTTGATTAAAAAATGGAGTAGGGATTCCAATTATTGGAATTATGTTATGGTGTTTAGCATATCTTGTCATAGCAAGTATATTACCAATGATTGTGTTATCAGTTAGATTTAACCAAATGTCATTTGTGCCACCAGTAATAATAATATAGTTTGGCTTGTGTTTAATTGCCATTTCATAAAACCTAGCCAACATCCCAGCAGTTGTATCTCCAGAAATACCAGCATTAATCAATTCAATAGGTAAAGTATTACCTAACAGATTACTCCATCTACAATTTGTTTTAACGCCATATCCGGCAGTTAAACTATCTCCAATGCAGACGATTTTTTTTTGATTCATTAAATTGATCTTAATTTATATGTATTGTTGCAGAAAGACAATTAATTCGTTAGAATTCACTTAGCAACTAATAATAAACCACTTTATAGAAAACGAAACGATAACTATTTGTTTTTTACAAATTTTCGTACTGTAACCCATTGTTTTAACATGTCTCTGATATCTTGTGCAGGGTATCCTAAAACAGTTTTTCCTGCTTCCACATCGCTCATGACTCCAGATCCTGCGCCAACAGTAGCACCAGAATGGATTGTTGTATGGTCTTTAATTGAAGCGCTTCCACCTATAATAACGCCATCACCTAAAGTAACAGAACCTGCAAGTCCACTATGACCTGCCATAATACAAGAACGCCCCATAATACTATTGTGAGCTATTTGGACTAGGTTGTCAATTTTACAACCATCACCAATAATAGTAGAACTAAATTTGGCTCTGTCAACACATGAGTTCGCACCGATTTCAACATAATCTCCAATTATAACATTACCAATTTGTGGTATTTTAACCAGTTGTCTGCCATCATCACTAGGCCTATATCCAAATCCATCAGCTCCTATACTAACATTGGTGTGAAAAATACAGTGGCTTCCAATAATACAGCGTTCACGAATAATAGTCCCTGACCAAACTGTGGTGTTGTCGCCGATACTAGTTTCGTCAAATACACAAACATTTGGGTATAAAACCACACCGCTTCCTAATTCAACATCTTTACCTACATAACAATTTGCACCAATTTTACAGCCATTACCAATTATTGCTGTTTCATGTATTACGGCAGTTGGATGTATATCTACATCAAATACAGGTGTTGACGGATTAAAGAGTTCCAATATTTTTGCCATTGCCAAATCGACATTTTTTACTTGAATAAAAGCACGATTATTGCCTGGATCAATATCTAAATTATAATTTACCAGAGCAGCACTGGCTTTTGAATCTTCCCAAAACTTCAAATACTTACTGCTTCCAATAAATGTGATTTGATTGCTGTTTGCTTTTTGTAATTCCTCGGGACCTTCAATTTTTTGGGTGGTATTACCTATTAATTCACCTTTTAAGATGCTGCTAATTTCACTGATAGAATATGATGCCATTTATGAGTTTATTGATTTATTAATAAGCGGTAAATTAATAAAAAAAAATGAAATTTATATTTTTTTGAAATCAAATATGATTATCCATGTTTTTTATTGTAATGTACTATTTCAGTTATAGATTCCACATATTAAATATAGTCATTGTTGTCAACTGGCTTTTAGTTTTTAGAATAACTCTTTTTTTAACCATGCCAGTACTTCAATTCTTGTAGAATAATAAAGAGAGCTACCGTGATATCTTCCAGTAAGAATACGTTTTTTTCTTCTTTTAGGTTCGGTTTGTTGATAAAACTCCTCGGCCATTTCATCAGCCATATATCTTTCTAGCTCATTATCAGAAGCGATATAAAAACCAGATTTAATTTTATTGTTTTTGTATGGAAGTGGGATTCTAACATTCTGCGGGGCGTTTATGACTCTTTTTGCAGCGGCAGTTACAGAAAATAAAACGATGGTTTCAATATTTAGATCCCAAAGAACCACTCCGGCGGTTAAAATATTTGAACCATAAGAAGACCCGATGGCGCCAATTTTTCCAGTTTTAAATTGGTTGTTGTTTTCTACCCAATGAAGTACTGCTTTTAGATCAATAATTGGAAATGTAAATTCCCCTTCCATTTGAGGATCAGATTTGCCATGTCCTCTAATATCCATAGCTACAATATTGTATCCTGCATTGTATAGGTCTTGTACCGTTTCTCTACGTTCTATCCATAATTCTTTGTTGCCTCCTGCTCCATGTAGCAGTACTATTGTAGGCTTATAATCTATGCTGTCTTTGTTTGTAATCGAAAATAAAGAAATTTTAAAATCATCTTCACTGGTGATTGTAAACTCGTGTATAGGTAGATTGTTTTGTGAATAAGTAGAGGTACATGTACATAATAATATAAAACCAATAATTAATTTTTTCATGATGCATGAGTGTTATAATGCTACTAATTTAGATAGATTATTTTTTTAGAGCGACAATAAATTGTTAATTCTGGTTTTTTAAAAAATGACAGTCTATGTGTTTGTGTATGGTTTTCTGATATTTGATATATCTCAATATCATATTTTTTAAGTTTACAGTCATAATTTTTTTGCTAAAATTTAACCCTAAAAATAGTCAAAACTGAGGAGTGTTGATTTTAGGCTTATTGTATCTTTGAGATTTATAGCAAAAAATAAATTATGAATAAATTCCTCTTATTACTAGCATTAAATATTATTTCAGTCAGTGTGTTTTCGCAATCTGAAATAACCGAGAACGAACTAAAAGAACACCTATTGTTTTTAACCTCAGAAAAAAATGCGGGTAGATATCCAGGAGGAAAAGAAAATAAAAGGGTTGTTAAATATTTAAAAAAGGAGTTTAAAAACCTTGGACTTAAATTTTTTAAGAAAGGCTATAAACAGCCTTTTGAAGCTCAATTACGAGTTGAAAAAGGTACTGATCAAAAACCAAAGGTTGTTACTTGGAATGTTGTAGGTTATATTGAAGGGAATGATCCTGTTCTTAAAAAGGAGTTTATCGTCTTAGGAGCGCATTATGATCATTTAGGCTTGGGAGGGCCATCGTCAAAATCTAAAAAAAAGAATACAATTCATTATGGAGCTGATGACAATGCTAGTGGTACAGCAGCGCTATTGGAAATAGCAGAGAAAATTGTTTCTCAAAAAAAACAATTAAAGCGAAGCGTATTATTTATTGCTTTTGGCGCTGAGGAACAAGGATTATTAGGAAGTAAGTATTTTGTTGAAAACCCATTAGTACCTCTTTCACAGATTAAACTAATGATTAATATGGATATGGTTGGACGATTAAATAAACAGAAACATGTGTATATGGGAGGTGCCGGTACTTTCCCCGATGGTGTTAGTTTTATGCGGAATTTAGGGAAGTCTTTAGAGCTAAACCCTATAGTTCATGCAGGTTCGGTTGGAGGATCTGATCATGTGTCATTTTATAAGAAAGGAGTTTCTGTTTTAGGTATGCATACGGGTGGTCATCCACAATATCATACCCCAGAAGACACTATCGAATTGATAAATATTAAAGGAGAAAAACAGGTCTGTGACTATGTTTTTCAAGCGATCATGAAATTTGCCTCTACAAATTATAAAATGGAATTTATAAAACAGGATTAAAAAATAGAATGACACGAGCGCCGCAACTAAGAGTCATTGTTAAGAACTGTTTATGTGATGATTTTTTCGGATATCCAACTAGTAATGTCATCAATTAAAATAGTAAGATGTTCTTTAATTTATTAAAATTTTTAAAAAAAAAAGAGCTTAACTAGCTATATCATAATTCGAATTTATTATGAAAGGTTAAGTTGCCATGAAACACCAAATTTATCTTCACACCACCCAAATTTTTTACCAAATCCGTAGTCGCCAGAACCGTTGTAGTTCTCAAGAGGAACCATAACCTGACCTCCGTTTGAAGAAAGTTCTTCAAATAAAATTTGCATCTCACTTTCTGAATTGCATTCAACGAATAGTGATATTCCTGGTGTAAATGACCAAGCGTGATTGAAATTATTTTCGGAAACCATGTGCTCAGTGCCATTTAATGTAAATACGCCATATTTAATAAGCTCCGGTGTTCCTCCAGCCTCTCCTTCTAGGTATTTTGTGATGCTTTTAATTTCCGAATTCGGAAAGACAGAAGTATAGAAGTTTATTGCTTCTTCAGCCTTGCCACATTGATTACCTACAAATGTTAGAAATGGAGTTGTTTTCATTTTTTTTTAATTTTAGTTCAAACCAAGAATTAGCTTACTTTTTGCCAAATTACAGCAAACGTGTTTGTGCATTATTTGTTTACGTTGATTAAGTACCTAATTTAGTAAATACAAAACCAACTAGAAAATCCGGAAGGATTTTAGAGGCTTTTCTCAACTGTTTTATTAGGAAATATTTTTGAAACAATATAACCAACCAGCATTGCCAAGGCAAAAGAAGGTGCTAAGACATCTAATTCAACAAAATAAGCACCAACACTTTCTAGGTTAGACATTACAAACTTAAAAAATATTACAGAAGCAAAACCAGTCACCATAGAAGCGATGGCTCCTTTTTCTGTATAACCATCCCAAAAAAGAGAGAGAATAATTACCGGACAAAAGGTAGCTGCAATCCCAGACCATCCAAAAATCATAATCCAAAAAATCTGTCGCTCGGGATAGAGATTATATAATATAACAGCAATTCCGAGTGCCACCATTGCCATAGCAACTGTTACAATTCTAGAAAGCTTTGTTAGGTCTTCATCCTTTAAATCGGGTCTAAATATTTTCTGATAAAAGTCACGTGTAATTGCACTAGAAGCAAGAATCAGCAACGAATCTATGGTAGACATTATCGCAGAAAGCACAATGGCTATAAATATGGCGACAAGAATTGTAGGTAAGAATTGGTTTGTAATCATGCTCAATACATCTTCTCCACCAGTTCCTAATATCGCTTCTGGGTCTTGTCCTTCAGAAGTAAAGTAGATTCGTGCAAGGATACCAATAGTTACTGCAGCAGCATCTGTTAAAAGAGTAAAAAGCAAGGCAACCCATTTTCCTTTGTCAATTTCGTTTTCGCTTTTAATAGACATAAAACGCACATATACTTGTGGTGACCCTAAGAATCCTAATCCAATCATAGAGAAACCAAGAATGGTAAATAGGTTCATCCATCCATCATCACTTCTTCCCATTATTTGGGTTAGTGTTGGGTCAATTGCATTTAATCCTGCAGTAACACCAGCTCCATGATCCATAGAAAACCAGACTACAACTGGTAGTAAAACCAATCCGAAGAACATTAAAATTCCCTGGAACATATCAGACCAAACTGCGGCTACAAAGCCACCAATAAAAATATAAATCAGTACAATACTAAAACCAACAAGTACTCCAACTCTATAATCAATACCAAGCATAGACTCGAATGCAATGCCTGTTACATCCATTTGTGATGCTACATAAATAACCACGAAAACTACTAAAACAGATGCCGAGATAATGCGAAGTGTATTTGTAGATGATTTAAAATGACTCTGAAGATAATCTGGAATTGTAATTGCTTTGTATGCGTCAGAACGTATTTTGAATTTTTTGGCCATATACTGCCATGATATAAAAACACCGAGCAATTCACCTGCAACAACCCAATAACCAGAATAGCCGGCCATAGCTCCCATTCCTGTTAAGCCGATTAAAAGCCAACCAGATTCTCCGGTTGCCCTAGCAGAAAAAGCAACAGCCCAAAAGCCCATTTTTTTTCCTCCTAAATAAAAATCACTCATACTTTTTACTCTGCGAGAAGCTAAAATTCCAATTAAAAATAGAATTCCGACGTAAATTGCTAGGACGATAATTTTTGTAATCATAAGTTTTGTTTAGTTGATTTTCTAAAGATAGAATAATAAATTAATAGTCTTTGAGTTATAAAACTAATTTAGTGATATTGAGTTTTGTTTCAATTTCTGAAAATCACAAGCCTTCACGGTTTCGGTAATAGATGCTTGCATCTCTACTTTTTTATAATTCAATAGCTGCATTGACTCTTCAATATCTAAATAGGTGAAAGAAGTTTGAGTTTTGATAAAATGATACACATCTAAACCAGATTGTTTTTTTAAGATTTTAAAATAGATATTGGTTAAATAAGCAACCACTTTTACAATACTAGTTGGAATGGAGATCACAATTCTTTTTTTGCCAAGTGCTGTAGAAATCATTCCAATTAGTTCTTTCCAAGTCACATTTTGATTTCCAATAATTAGTTGTTGATGACTATTCAAATTGTTGATCGCGCCAACTGTTGCGCTAGCAACTTGTGTTACAGAAACGATGTTCGTTCCACCTTTTGTGTAGAATACAATAGGCATTTTTTTAATGTACTTAATTAATGGTTTCCACAACGGAGTTTTTTCAGGAACAGAACCAAAAACATAGGGTATTTCTAAGATGATGATGTCTGTTTTGCCTTCAGAAGCAGCTACTGATTCTTCATATTGTAACACTCTGCTTTGTACATAAGGGTGATATTCTTCCATTTTCCATTCTGGATGCAGTCGATGAAAATGTGTAAAGTATGATCCTAAAATAATGATTTTCTTGACTTTTAAATTCTTCGAAATTGCAGCCAATCGAACACAGGGAATTACATTTTCGTTATAAAAGAAAGTAATAGCGAGTTCTTTTGTGAGCTTCCTGTCATCGGCTCCGCCAGCAAAAATAATAAAGTCAAAACTAGAAATGATATGCTCAATTTCTTTGTCTGACATTTGTTGTAAATCAATTTTCACAACTGGAGTTGTAGCGTTTTTAGAAGTGGTTTTAGATCTGCTTCCAATCGTAACAGAGAATTGTTGTTCTTGTAATTCATGAACAATATGATGTCCAATAAATCCAAACCCGCCAATTACAAGAATATTTTTTACCATTACTGGCTAAGGTATCAAAATACTTTTAAGCTGATGGTAGGTTTCTAAAAGTATCAATTCGATTTTTATAAAAGACCTTTTGCTCTTAACACTACATTTAGTTTTGTGAAGTTATTATCTTGTTTTAAAAGTGTTTTTTCTTTTTCTGTAAAAGTGATATTATATACTTTCGTTTTATATCCTCTCTTAGTAAAATTCTTGTTTTGAAACTTTTTAATTAGATAGTTGGAGAAAAAGGATTTTTCATGTTCTGGAGCGGTTAATGAATAGCATTTATAAGCTGTTTCTTTAAACGTTATTTTTCCCTTTAAATACTTGACATCATTTTGTTTGTAGCCATAATTGTAAGAATTTGTATTTAATTCGGTCTTTGTTGGTGTAAACGTAACGTTTATTTTGTAATTTGAAGTATTAATTGCTTTTCCGCTAATTGCACCAGAATAATCATACGAATATTTTTTACTGGTTGATGACATTTTTAAGTTTAGATAATTATTTTCATACACTCTTTTTAAAACACCTTTAGAGGTCTCTCGTAAACAATAATCTATTTTCTCAGTTACATTTGATAACAATGCAGTATTGATGTAGCTTTTAAATGTTACTTTTTTAGACGCGATTTTTGCTGCTATATTTTCAATAAGAGCATCGATATTAGTAGGCTCTCTTAACTTCGATTTTTCCTCTAAATTCACAAAAATAGCGGTTAGTTCTTCGTCATAGTCAATAAAGTTCTTCTTGTCATATGATATCACATTTCTAAATGATTTTCTTCTTTCAATAAACCCTTTTTCAAAATAGACCTTGGCTAAATCATAAGCTTGTTTATATTTATTTAATTGATAATTAGACATTATTTTTAAATATTCTAAATCTCTATTTGTTTTTCCTTTTAAATTTTTTTCTGCTAGGTCTAAATTAGTCAACGCACTTTTATAATTTCCTTCTGTATAGTTAATTACTGCATTTGAGTAATAACTAGATGCTCTTATTACCTCAATATAAGATTGCGAATAGGAATTTGATATTAGAAAAAGAGTGAAAATTAATAAGAATACTTTTTTCATTAGGTAGTTTTTATAGTTGATTAAGTTCTTGAACTTAAATTCAAAGTTATAAAAACAAAGTTGAAATAGAGAATAATAAGAAACTAAATCAATTCTCTAATCCTATCAATTCTTGCTTTTGCGAGATCCGGAATTTCATCGTTTTCTACCCAAGTATGTATATCTCCTAAATAAGTCATTCCTAAATAATTAGCAGATTCTCTAAATGGCATAGAAAAACCATCTTTTAAGTCGTCGTAATTGTTATTGCTTATCATGGCCATACTTTTTCCACGCAATTGTCTTCCTAGTTCTTTTTTGTAGTGTAACAAATCTGAAAGGCGATCAAAAAAAGCTTTTAAAATTCCGCTCATATTGTACCAATACACGGGTGTTGCAAAAACAATCGTGTCGTATTTAGCTATAATTTCTTCCATCAATGGTAAAAAGTCGTCATTAGCATTTGCAAAATCATATTCAAAATGACCAATGTTTTTGGTTTTTAAATCGATAACATCAAAGTTGTTGTGCTTGTTTAATTCGTTTACAATTGTGTTTGTATCTCCGTTACTTCTTGCGCTTGCTTGTATAATTACTGTTGTATTCATTTTTTTTATTTTAAGATGATAAAGGTGTACATAAACTGAACCATTAAAGTTAAAAAGTCATCAAAATAAATGATAAGTCTACAGTTAAAATTGATAGAAAATTAATCAGATTTATCTACCTTTAACCTAAGATAGATTTTAAGGAAAGAAAGTTAGAAAAGATGAAATTAAATTTAGAAAAGCCTATTGTATTTTTCGATTTAGAAACAACAGGTGTAAATATTGGAACAGATAGAATTGTAGAGATCTCAATTTTAAAAGTGTTTCCAAACGGAAATAAAGAAAGTAAAACCTGGTTGGTAAATCCAGAAATGGAGATTCCAAAAGACTCGTCAGATATTCATGGAATTACAAATGAGCAAGTAGTTACAGAACCAACATTTAATGAGTTAGCATCACAAGTAAGTGAGTTGATTGCTGGTTGTGATTTAGCCGGATTCAACTCCAATCGTTTTGATATTCCGTTGTTAGCAGAAGAATTAATGCGTGCTGGAATAGATTTTGATATGAATGATAGAAAAGCAATTGATGTTCAGGTGATTTTTCATAAAAAAGAACAGAGAACATTAAGTGCTGGATATCAATTTTACTGCGGAAAAGAATTAGAAGGAGCACATGGTGCAGAAGCAGATACCAATGCAACTTACGAAATTTTATTAGCGCAAATAGAGAAGTACGACGATATTGGGAATACAGTTGATGTATTAAGCGAATTTTCAACACATGGAAAAAGAGCAGATTTTGCTGGTTTTATTTTAATGAATGATGATGATCAAGAAGTTTTTTCTTTTGGAAAATATAAAAACAGAACGGTAGAAGAGGTGTTTAAAGAAAACCCAGGATATAATAACTGGATGCAAAATGCAGATTTTCCGCTATTTACCAAAAAGGTATTGCGAGAAATTAAAGAACGTATGTCTGCTCCTAAAAATAAAATGACAGATAAAGAGAAGTTAGATGCATTACAGCAAAAATTTAATCTAAGATAACTGCTTAGTAGATTGAACGCCTTTTAGTCAGTGAGTTGTGGTTTGGAACTAATTAAAAAATGAAAAAAAGTATATTCCTTTTTCTGTTTGTAACGATACAAGCTTTTAGTCAGCAAGTGCTATTTAAAGGAACGCTGTTGGACGCAAAAACAAAAAAACCAGTTGTATATGCAAACATTAGTTTTTTAAATAGCAATAAAGGTATCTCAACAACAACAGAAGGAACTTTTGCCATGTATGTTCAACAGAAATATACCTATACTAAAGTACATATCTCTTGTTTAAATTATAAAGACACCATTGTAGAAGCAATCGATTTAAGTAACTCAACCTTATTACTGCAACCAAAACTAAATATTTTAGAAGAAGTTGTATTAACTAAAAGAGTAAATAGAACTTTTTTACAAGACAAGGTAAAAAAGAAAGTTCATGGAATACATAGTGTTGGAATGCGAATGATGGCGAAATATTTTCCAAAGGATAAAAAAAACAAGTATAGATCCTATGTTTCTAAGGCTACCATTTATTTTTCGAAACGACACAATAAAAAATCAAAATTTAGAGTTCGTGTTTTTAATAGAGATGATAAAACAGGTTTACCTAAAGATGATATTTTAAATGTAAATGTGCCAGTAATAATTACAGAGGGTCAATTAAAAGTTGAAGTAGATTTATCTAATTATGATATAGAAATGCCAACGAATGGTTTGTTTATTGCATTCGAAAAATTGTTTATTCCGTTCAACGAATATGGCAAGAAACAATCAGCATCTGAAAACGAAGTGTTTTATGCACCGGTTATTGGTTTTACAAAATATAATTATAAAAAGCCAAAAGACAGAACCTATTATTATATAAAAGGATTATGGAGCATGTCAGCTTTAAATCAAATTAGTAGATTTAAGAAATTTGCTCCAGCAATTTCTTTAACTTTAACGAATTAAATTAATACACAATTAAACATCAGAAATTATGTTTACAGAATATAAAAATTTACCTGATAATTCTAGAGTTTGGATCTACCAAGCAGATAGAGTTTTTACAACGCAAGAAATAGCAATTATTTCTGATAAAGCAATTGATTTTATTGAACAATGGACACGTCATGGCGATAATTTAAAAGGATCGTTTACCATAAAATACAATCAGTTCTTGGTTATTGCTGTTGATGAAAGTTTTAATAACGTTTCAGGGTGCTCTATTGACGCATCAGTTCGTTTTGTGCAGCAATTAGAAAGCGAATTAAAAATTGATTTGATGAATAAAATGAATGTCTCTTTTAAAGATGGAGACAATATCAATATTGTAAAGCTTTCAGATTTTCAAAAATTTGCAAAAGAGCAAAAAATCACCAAAGAAACCATCGTTTTTAATAATATGGTGCAAACAAAAGCAGCAATAGAATCAGAGTGGGAAGTGCCTGCAAGCCAAAGTTGGCATAATCGTTTTTTAGTATCGTAGTATGAGAAGAATTTTTATTGTTATTGCAGTTTTATGTGTTGGTGTTATTAAAGGACAATCTAAAGATCCGTTGGCAACTGTTGATGCGGAAGCACAAAAGAAATGGGTAAATAGTATCCTTAAAAAGATGACAGTCGAAGAAAAAATCGGACAGCTTTTTATGGTGCAAGCCTATTCTAATTTGGATGAAAAGCATGAAAAAGTGATTACAGATATGATACAAAAACATCATGTAGGTAATTTAATTTTTATGCAAGGAACTCCAGAAAAACAAGCCGTTTTAAATAACAAATACCAAGCCCTTTCTAAAGTTCCTTTGATGGTTGGTTTTGACGGCGAATGGGGTTTAGATATGCGTTTAAAAAAGACATTTCGTTATCCATGGAATATGACTTTGGGTGCGGTAAGAGATAATCAATTAATTGAAGATTTTGGTGCTCGAGTTGGAGAGCATTGTAAACGATTAGGAATCCATATCAATTTTGCACCTGTAGTAGATATCAATATCAACCCTAAAAACCCAATTATTGGAAATCGTTCTTTTGGAGAAAATAAAGACAATGTTACAGATAAAGCAATAGCATTTACAAAAGGAATGCAAGGTGTTGGAGTGTTGGCAAATGCAAAACATTTCCCTGGTCATGGAGATACTGCTTCAGATTCTCATCATACTTTACCTGTTGTTGATTTTGATATGAAAAGATTGGATACATTAGAATTGTATCCGTATAAAAAACTTTTTAAAGAGAATTTAGCGAGTGTAATGACAGCGCATATGAGCATTCCGAAATTAGAGCCAAATAAAAAATTACCATCGTCATTATCAAAAAGAATTGTAACCGATTTATTGATTGATAAAATGGGTTTTAAAGGCTTAATTATTACGGATGGATTGAATATGAAAGGCGCAGCAGATTACTCTACATCTTCAGAAATTGATTTGGCTGCAATATTAGCAGGAAATGACTTGTTGTTAATTCCGCAAGATGTACCAGCAACAGTAAAATTATTTAAAAAAGCAATTAAAGAAAAAAAGCTATCTGTTAAGAGGTTAAACCATTCAGTTCGTAAAATACTAATGGCAAAATATTGGGCTGGATTGCATAACTACAAGCCCGTTTCCTTAGAAAACTTGCACGAAAATTTAAATTCGAAAATAGATGTGTTGTTGCATAGAGAGTTGGTTAAGAAATCGATTACAGTTTTAAAAAATGTAAAAGATATTGTGCCTATTCAACATTTAGATAAACAAAAAATCGCCTATGTAAAATTTGGTGATGATGATAGTACACCCTTTGTTACAATGCTTAAAAATTACGCCAAAATAGATGTGATTTCTGGAGCTAGTTCTTCTACTTTATTATCAAAACTAAAATCATATAATTTAGTGATAATTGGGTATCATACATCCAATGCACATCCTTGGAAAGGATTTAAATTTAAAAAGGAAGACATTGCTACAATTCAGAAAATAGCTAAAGCGAAAAAAGTAATTTTAGATGTTTTTTCAAGCCCATATAGTTTATTAGATTTCAAATCATTTAAAAATATTGAAGGATTGGTTGTTTCATTTCAAAACAGTAAAGTAGCACAAGAAATCTCTGCTCAAGTATTGTTTGGTGCGATTAAAGCAAAAGGAAAGTTGCCTGTGAGTATCAATAAACAATTCAAAGAAGGGTTTGGTTTATATTCGATGTCTTTAAGCAGATTACAATATGGCATTCCAGAAGAAGTAAAGATGTCTTCGGTTAAACTAGCAGAAATAGATATAATTGCAGAAGAGGTGATGAAAAAAAAAATGGCACCGGGAATGCAAATCTTGGTCGCTCGTTCTGGTAGAGTAATTTATCAGAAAAGTTTTGGGTTTCATACACATGATACCTTAAAAAAAGTAAGAAATTCTGATTTGTACGATGTTGCCTCTATGACAAAAATTTTAGCAACCTTGCCAATGGTGATGAAAGCTGAAGGAGAAGGTAAATTTAGAATTGCAACAAAATTAAAGCATCTACTTCCAGAATTAAGAAACACCAATAAAGATACGGTTACTTTAAAAGAAATATTATCTCATAATGGAAGATTGAAAGCTTGGATTCCGTTTTATAAAAATACGCAAGACAGTATTACGGGAGAGAATTTACCACAGTTTTATCAATCGAAAAAAAGTAAATCTTACAGTATAAAAATCGCAAATAAGTTATACTTGCAAACTTCGTATAAAGATTCTATTTTTCAATATATTAAAGATGCAGATCAAAGAGAAAAAGAAGGGTATAAGTATAGCGATTTGGGTTATTATATCTTAAAAAAGACGCTTGAAAAGAAGTACAAGCAACCACTGAATGTATTAACTCAAAAATATTTTTACACTTCTTTAGGTGCTAATAGAACTAGTTTTTTACCCTTAGAAAAATATTCGAAAAAAGAAATTGTTCCGACAGAAAATGATGAATATTTTAGAAACCAACGTATACATGGTTATGTGCATGATATGGGGGCGGCAATGCTAGGTGGTGTTGGAGGACATGCAGGATTATTTGCAAATTCTAATGATGTTGCTAAGATTATGCAAATGTATTTGCAAAAAGGCTTTTATGGCGGTAAACGGTACCTGAAAAGTAGCACAGTAGGTAAATTTAATAAAAGGTATTATGCAGATAAAAAGATTCGTAGAGGATTAGGTTTTGATAAACCGCAATTAAATCCAGATGTTGAAGCAACTTGTGGTTGTGTTTCTGATAAAAGTTTTGGGCATAGTGGTTTTACAGGAACCTATACTTGGGCAGACCCAGAAAGTGGAATTGTATATGTTTTCTTATCAAATAGAGTATACCCAACAATGGAAAATACGGGGTTGATTAAAGAAAACATCAGAACAAAAATTCAGCAAATTATTCAAGATGCTATTCTGTTGGAGTAGTAGATAGTTTGCTATATGAGAGAGCTACCAATAGGGATATTGCAACATAGATTCCAGCAATTATTGAATCGTAAACTTCATATACAACCAACGTTTGAATTAAGTAGTACATAGGAAGAAGAGTAATTCCAATTCCAAATCTAAACGTATCTACAAACTCAATCTCGTCAATTTTTTTTGAAAGAACTTTCCAGAGTATCCAAGGAATTAAGCTATTTAATATAAACGGTATCTTAAAGAGCAGTCCATAATTAAATCCAGATTTAAGAGCGTATATATTTCCAGATTGCACCATTTTATTCACTTCTTTTACATTGGTAAAATCGACCTTATGATCGTTAAGCCTTTGTAAAGTAGTTTCATAGTTTTCATCGAAAGGAATATGTACAGACAATTCTTTTAATTGGCTAGAAACAGCATTTTTTATCTTTTTAATTGATGGGTTTATTTCATCAGGGTTATAGAAGTCATTTGCAAGAATTGGTTTTCCGTAATGAATAGCAACTTTACAAGGATACTGACCTGCTTTTTGATAGGTTACACCAACAGGAATAACTGTAATTTTTAAATCAGGGTATTTCTCTAAAGCGCCAAAAAGTATTCTTGTAAACCCTTTGCTAATAGTTCTAATGGTTCTTCTTTTATCATGACTTCCTTCTGGGAAAATCATCAATGCACGTTGCTTGTTTAAGATATCATAACAATCATTAAATACTTCGGTGTTTTTAGAAAGTTCTTTAACACCATCTCTAATTCTATAAATAGGCATTAAATTTAAAGTCGCTAAAAACTTCTTAACGATTGGTTTTTTAAAGATTGCTGCTCTTACTAAATAATGAGTAACTCTTGGCGAATTTGTGGTAACTAGTAACGAATCTATCAATCCGTTTGGGTGATTCACAGCAAAAAGAACAGCTCCTTTTTTTGGGATGTTTTTTTTACCTACAATTTTTATCTTTTTAGTGTAAAAAAATAAACCTGTCTGAACGTAAATTTTAAAAAAGTTGTACCACAGTTTTTTCAAAAGGAAGAATAATTAAAAGCCTTGTGCAATTTTTTTAAGCTCTGGAATATTAATCAAAGATATGTTTTTCCCTTTTAAAGAAATAACATCTTCTTTTTTAAATTCGGAAAGCAAACGGATAGCAGATTCTGTAGCAGTTCCAATAATACTAGCAATATCTTCTCTAGATAAATGAATATTTAGAACATTATCAATATTATGGCCAAATTTTACTTCTAAATTAATCAACATTTCTGCTAAACGTTGTTTAACCGTTTTTTGTGCCATATCAACAATCACGTTGTCGGCTCCTTTTAACGAATCTGCTAAATCTTTTAAAACATTCATTGAAAAGTCAGCATTTTGTTTTAAATCATTGATGATTTCATCTCTAGGAATAAAACAAACCTCCATGTCATTAATTGCCGTTGCTTTTAAGTTTGCAACTTCATCATTAATCAAACTCCTTTCTCCTAAAATATCTCCTTTATGTACCAAATGAACAATTTGATCTCTTCCATTAGAGCTCATTTTAGAAACTTTACAGATTCCATCGCTAATACAAAAAACGCCATTAATATGATCTCCTTCTTCAAAAAGTACTTCACCTTTTTTAATAATTCGTGAGGTTTTACATGCAGAAATCCGAATCAATTCGTCTTTGTTTAAGGACTTTAAAGAATTTAATTGCCTTACAATACATTGTTCACACTTACTCATTCAGGTACTTGTTTTGGATATATCAAATATACTTAAAAACTGATAATTATCATATTATAAAGAAAAGAATCAACAGAACTTTGCAATAGGCATTTAGAGTAAATAATTATGAACGATTTATTGTGTTACCATTGTGGTAATAGTTGCGATAATGAATCAATTACTGTGAAAGAAAAATTCTTTTGTTGTAATGGTTGTAAAACAGTTTTCGAAATATTTTCTGAAAACGATTTAACGTGTTACTACGATTTAGATCAAAATCCAGGAGCAATTCCAGAAGAAATTCAAGGTAAATACGACTTTTTGAGCAATCAGAAAATTGTTGAGAAGCTAGTTGAATTTGATGATAATGGCACGCAAGTAGTTTCATTGTATATTCCACATATACATTGTAGTTCTTGTATTTGGGTGTTAGAAAACATATCCAAGCTTCAAAAAAACATCATCACATCTCAAGTAAACTTTCCTAAAAAGACAATTCGGATAACCTATAATTCAAATACCACAAACTTAAAAGAGATTGTATTGTTGTTAAGTTCTATTGGTTATGAACCCTACATTAGTTTGGAAGATTATGAAGTAGGTAAAAAGAGAATAGATAGAACTTTATTATATCAATTAGCCATTGCAGGATTCGCTTTTGGAAATGTGATGTTTTTATCATTTCCAGAATACTTTGAGGTAAACGAATTTTGGCTAGAGCAATACAAGTACGTGTTTAGATGGTTGATGTTGGCTTTTTCTTTACCAGTAGTTATTTATTCAGCAAAAGGGTATTTTGTTTCGGCATACAAAGGATTACGGTCTAAAATACTAAATATAGATGTGCCAATTGCATTGGGGATTTTAGTATTGTTTTTAAGGAGTTCTGTTGAGGTTGTTTTCGATTTAGGTTCAGGTTTCTTTGATAGCTTAACAGGATTGGTTTTCTTTTTGTTGATAGGGAAATTCTTTCAACAGAAAACCTATAGTTTCTTGTCTTTTGAACGCGATTTTAAGTCTTACTTTCCAATAGCCGTTACCAAAATAAATACAGATAATTCAGAAGAAAACATTCAAATTTATGAGGTAGAAAAAGGAGATCGATTATTAATTAGACACCAAGAGTTAATTCCGGTTGATGGAATCTTAATAAAAGGAAATGCAAACATAGATTATAGCTTTGTTACTGGAGAATCTGTAGCTGTAGAGAAAAATTCTGGAGACAAGATATTTGCTGGAGGAAAACAAATGAACGGGATTATTGAAATGGAAGTATTGAAATCTGTTTCGCAAAGTTATTTAACGCAACTCTGGAGTAATGATGTTTTTACTAAAGAAAAGACATCAAAGTTTAAAACACTTACAGATACCATAAGTAAAAAGTTTACATTTTTTGTGCTTACAATTGCTGTAGTAGCAACTTTATATTGGTTGTTTACAGATGCTAGTAAAGCGTTAAATGTTTTTACAGCTGTATTAATTATTGCATGTCCATGTGCAATTGCATTAGCAGCGCCATTTACTTTAGGGAACTTGTTGAGAATATTAGGTAAGAAAAAATTCTACTTAAAAAACGCAGCTGTTATTGAGAAAATGGCCGCAATTGACACTATTATTTTTGATAAAACAGGAACATTAACATCCAATAAAAAAAATAATATTATTTATAAAGGAACTCTGTTGTCGCAAGCAGAAACAGATGTGCTAGAAAATGCTGTTAGAATGTCAAATCATCCATTAAGTTGGATGTTGTATGCTTCTTTTGAGTCTGTTAATCTAGTTGAATTAGAGTACTACAAAGAATATGTAGGAAAAGGAATAGAAGCATCTTTAAACGGAATAGTAATGAAATTAGGTTCTCAATCTTTTGTAGATAATAACCTAAGAAAACAACCTTTTGAGACAGCAATTCATATTAGTATCAATGGGAATTACAGTGGGAAATATGTGTTCAAAAATGCGTATCGAAAATACATGAAACGCTTATTTTCTAAACTAGATTTCAACTATAGCCTCTCAGTATTATCAGGAGATAATGAAGGTGAAAAAAACTATTTAAAAAGGTACTTACCTAAAAAAGTGAACTTTTTGTTTAATCAACAGCCAGAAGATAAATTAATTTATATACAGTCTCTTCAAGCAAAAGGGAAGAAGGTATTAATGATTGGAGATGGATTAAATGATGCTGGTGCTTTAGCACAAAGTGATGTTGGTATTGCATTGTCTGAAAACACAAATGTGTTTTCTCCGGCTTGTGATGCCATTTTAGATGCAAGAAAGTTTAGAAATATTGCAACGTATTTACAGCTTTCCAAAAAAGCAATTCGAATTATAAAATACAGTTTCGTTTTGTCTTTATGTTATAATGTTATCGGATTGTATTTTGCTGTTACAGGTCAATTAGAGCCTGTAATAGCAGCCATTTTAATGCCGTTGAGTTCCATTACCATTGTTGTGTTTACAACAATTATGACGAATATTTTGGGTAAAAAATTAAAATAGTTAAGTATGAGTGTTCACATAGGTGCGAAAAAAGGAGAAATAGCAGAATCTATTCTGTTACCAGGAGATCCGTTACGAGCAAAATGGATTGCAAAGACATTTCTGGAAGATGTAATTTGCTATAATGAAGTGAGAGGAATGTTAGGTTTTACAGGAACTTATAACGGAAAAAGAGTTTCGGTGCAAGGAACAGGAATGGGAATTCCATCAACATTAATTTATGCCAACGAATTAATTACAGAGTTTGGAGTAAAGAACTTAATTCGTGTTGGTTCTGCTGGTTCATATCAAAAGGATGTGAAAATTAGAGATATTGTTTTTGCAATGGCAGGTTCAACAACTTCAGGAATTAATGCACAACGTTTTCATGGAGCAAGTTATGCGCCAACAGCTAGTTTCGAACTATTTAATAAAGCAGTAAACGTTGCTAAAGAAAGAAATATCCCAATAAAAGCTGGAAATGTACTGAGTTCAGATGAGTTTTATACAGACAATTTTGAAGACTATAAACATTGGGCAGAATTTGGAGTGTTGTGTGTAGAAATGGAAACAGCAGGATTGTATACAACAGCAGCAAAACACAATGTAAATGCACTAACAATCTTAACAATTTCTGACAGCTTAGTAACTAAAGAAACAACAACTGCAAAAGAAAGAGAACACACATTTAAAGAAATGGTATTAATTGCTTTAAACACAATTTAAAAGATATGAGTTCATTAGTTCAAAAATACAATATTCCAGGGCCAAGATATACAAGTTATCCAACGGTTCCATACTGGAATAAAGACGGAATTTCAATCGGGGATTGGACAAACAGTTTTCAAAAATCATTTAAAGAGAGCAATCAATCAGAAGGTTTTAGTTTGTATATACATTTGCCTTTTTGTGAGAGTTTGTGTACGTTTTGCGCTTGTCATAAACACATCACTAAACGTCATGAGGTTGAAGAGGATTATATTGATACTGTTTTAAAAGAGTGGAAATTATATGCTGATTTGGTAGATGAGAAGCCAATCCTTAAAGAAATTCATTTAGGAGGAGGGACACCAACATTTTTTGCAAGTCATCAACTTAAAAAATTAATAGATGGTTTGTTTGTATATGCAGATAGACACGATGATTACGAGTTTAGTTTAGAAGGTCATCCAAATAATACTTCAGAAGAACAGCTACAAACCTTATTTGATTTAGGTTTTACAAGAATCAGTTTTGGAGTGCAAGACTATGATCCAATTGTTCAAAAAGCAATTCATAGAATTCAGCCTTTCGAAAATGTAGAAAAAGTAACCAAATTGTCTAGAGAAATTGGGTTTACCTCTGTGAGTCACGATTTAATTTTTGGACTTCCTTTTCAGACCAAAGAAAATGTAATAGAAACAATTGAAAAAACAAAACTTTTGCAACCAGATAGAATTTCATTTTATAGCTATGCACATGTTCCTTGGATAAAAGGAGTAGGACAAAGAGGTTTTAATAAAAACGATTTGCCACAAGACGAAAAGAAAAGAGAATTGTATGAGATAGGGAAACAGTTATTCTCTGAAATGGGCTATGAAGAAATTGGAATGGATCATTTTGCGTTAAAAACAGATTCGTTATTCAAAGCTACAGAAGAGAAGACCTTACATCGAAATTTCATGGGCTATACAGCTAATAAAACGCTATTAATGATTGGACTTGGAATGTCGGCCATATCAGATTCTTGGTATGGCTTTGCGCAGAATGTAAAGACAGTTAAAGAGTATCAAAAGTTAGTAAATGAAGGTGAAATCCCGATTTTTAGAGGCCATTTATTAAGTGATGAAGATTTAATTGTTAGAAAGCATATTTTAAATATGATGTGTCATTTTAAAACAGAATGGAACTCTTCAGAAAGTGAAATTATTGATTTAAAAAAGCAAACGTATTTATTGGAAGAAATGGAGCAAGATGGATTGGTGATTGTACATGATAATTCTATAGAGATACCAGAGCATGCAAGGCCTTATGTACGTAATATTTGTATGGCTTTTGATATGCATTTGCAAAAAAGCAAACCAGAAACAAGATTGTTTTCAATGACGATCTAATTTTTTACAAACATGACAAATGTCATGTTATAAGAATTAATGGCAATGTAATTTTGTAATTCAAATCAGGCAAGGTATGAGCGTTATATATTTACTACTTACACTAAGTATTTTAGTGGCAATAGTTTTTTTCATAGCATTTATTTATTCAGTAAAAAAGGGGCAGTACGATGATACGTATACGCCATCTGTTCGCATGTTGTTTGATGATGAACTCGTAAAAAAGAAGAAAAATTAACTAATTAGAGAATTAATACAAATTAAATTATGAAAATGCAACAATTTTACTACGATAACAAGATCGTAAAGAAGTTTATCTACGCTACCTTGCTTTGGGGAATTGTGGGATTCTCTGTAGGTTTACTACTTGCGTTCATGTTTTTGTTTCCCAATTTAACCGATGATATTCCATGGTTAAGTTTTGGGCGTTTAAGACCATTACATACAAATGCTGTTATTTTTGCTTTTGTTGGAAATGCAATTTATGCCGGAATTTATTACTCATTGCAGCGATTACTAAAGGCCAGAATGGCAAGTGATTTTTTAAGTAATTTTAATTTCTGGGGATGGCAATTGATTATTGTTGCCGCAGCAATTACTTTGCCACTTGGTTACTCAACTTCTAAGGAGTACGCAGAGTTAGAATGGCCAATAGATATCGCAATTGCATTGGTTTGGGTTGCATTTGGGGTGAATATGATTTGGACAATTCTTCAAAGAAGACAAAGACACTTATACGTTGCTATTTGGTTCTATTTAGGAACTTTTGTAACGGTTGCGATATTGCATGTATTTAATAGTTTGGCATTGCCAGTTGGAATGCTAAAAAGTTATTCTGTATATGCAGGAGTACAAGATGCTCTGGTTCAATGGTGGTACGGACACAATGCCGTAGCATTTTTCTTAACAACACCGTTTTTAGGATTGATGTACTATTTTGTGCCTAAAGCAGCAAACAGACCTGTATATTCATATCGATTGTCAATTGTGCATTTTTGGTCGCTGATCTTTATTTATATCTGGGCAGGACCTCACCATTTATTATATACATCATTACCAGATTGGGCTCAAAATTTAGGAGTTGCATTTTCTGTAATGTTATTAGCACCTTCTTGGGGGGGGATGATCAACGGATTGTTAACACTTCGTGGAGCTTGGGATAAAGTAAGAGTGGACCCAGTATTAAAGTTTTTTGTAGTGGCAATTACCGGATACGGTATGGCAACTTTTGAAGGACCGTTGTTGTCTTTGAAAAATGTGAATGCCATAGCTCACTTTAGTGATTGGATTATTGCCCATGTTCATGTTGGTGCAATGGCATGGAATGGGTTCTTTACATTTGGTATGATTTACTGGATGGTTCCTAGATTATTTAAGACAAAATTATACTCTGTAGGATTAGCAAATTTACATTTCTGGATTGGTACCTTAGGGATTATCATGTACACATTGCCAATGTATGTAGCTGGTTTTGTACAAGCCTCTATGTGGAAACAATTCAACCCAGATGGTACATTAACTTACGGAAACTTCTTAGAAACAGTTAATGAGATTATTCCAATGTATTGGATGCGTGCAATAGGGGGGACTTTATTTATTATTGGAGCATTTGTAATGCTATACAATATGGTGAGAACCATAAGAATTGGAAGTGATGTTACTGATGATTTAGCAGAAGCACCAGCATTAGAAAAAGTTTCAAAACACAGAACAAAAGGAGAAGGATGGCATACTTGGTTGGAGCGTAAGCCTATCAAATTAACTATTTATGCAACTATTGCTATTTTAATTGGTGGGGTTGTTCAGATTATACCAACCTTATTAGTGAAATCTAATATTCCTACAATTAGTAGTGTTAAACCATATTCTCCTTTAGAGTTAGAGGGAAGAGATATTTATATTAGAGAAGGTTGTGTAGGTTGTCACTCTCAAATGATAAGACCTTTTAGAAGTGAAGTAGAACGATACGGAGAATATTCTAAAGCAGGAGAATTTGTGTACGATCATCCATTTTTATGGGGATCTAAACGTACAGGACCAGATTTGCATAGAATTGGTGGAAAATACTCTGCAAATTGGCACTTAAATCATATGTATGATCCACAGAGTACTTCGCCAGGATCAATTATGCCGGGATATAAATGGTTGATTAGAGATGAGCTAGATAAGTCATCTACCATCGCTAAAATGAAAACCATGGTTGTACTTGGAGTTCCATATACAGAAGAAGAAATTGCCAACGCACAGCAGCATATGCTAGACCAAGGAACTACTATTGAGAAAAACTTATATGCAGATCCTGATTTTGCAAAAACCTACGAAGCTGATAAGAAATATGCTGAAGAGAATGGACAACCATTTGTAGAAATGAGAAATAGAGAAATTGTAGCTTTAATTGCCTATTTGCAGAGGTTGGGTACAGACATTAAAGTAAAAGATGTTGAAGCATTATTAATCAATCAAAAATAAGAAATCATGTTTAGATTTGTAAAAAATTATATGGAAAACATCACTGGAATAGAAATTTATCCACTGATTTCATTACTCATCTTTTTCACATTTTTTGTGATCCTTTTTTGGTGGGTTTTTACCTCAAAAAAAGAGTATATCAATACAGTAAGTCAAATCCCTTTAGATAATTAATAAATCGGAATCAAAATGAAAAAATATATAATAGCAATCGTGTCAGTGTTCTTCATTTTTACAATGCCGTTTATCTTTGCTGAGATTACGGAAAGTTATGAAGAACCATATAATTTTCTTGAAAACCCATTACCCTTAACGGTATTGGTTACGTTCTTGTTTGTATTGATGATGTTAATTTGGTTGATTGTTGTCGCTTTGAAAAAAGTACAAGTATTGGAAGATGAAAAAAATGGGATTACCAAAGAAAAAACAAAGAGTAATTTTAATGTTTGGGCAAAAGAAATTATTCAAAAGTGGACCCATGCCAAAGCGGTAGAACAAGAAGAAGAAATTATTTTAGATCATGATTATGATGGAATTAAAGAATTAGATAATTCATTACCACCTTGGTGGGTGTACATGTTTTATGCAACGATTGTTTTTGCAGTTGTGTACTTGATTCGTTTTGAAGTGATGGATGGAGATAATCAAGTAACGGAATATAATAAAGCCGTTGCAGAAGCAAAAGCATCTTTAGATACATACAAAAAAACAGCTACAGATATAGTAGATGTAAGTACAGTTACTTTGTTAACAGACCAAAAAGATTTGAATAGAGGTAAAGCAATTTACAATTTAAATTGTGTCGCTTGTCACCTTGCTGATGGAGGAGGTTCAATTGGACCGAATTTAACAGATGAATATTGGATCTTAGGTGGTGGAATTAAAAATGTATTTAAAACAGTTTCTGATGGAGGAAGAGATGGTAAAGGAATGGTTGCATGGAAAAAGACATTGAAACCAAAAGATATCGCCAAAGTATCAAGTTATATATTATCATTACAAGGTACAATACCTGCAAATCCTAAGAGAGCTGAAGGGGATTTGTGGAAAGAAGAATAGTACTTATAGATAGTTTTAGTAATAAATTGAGATGGAAACACCAAAAAACGAACAATTTAGAGATAGTATTGGCACCATTAATAAAGATGGAAAGCGTTCTTGGGTGTATCCTAAAAAACCAAGTGGGCGCTTTTTTAAATATAGAAGTTATGTAAGTTATTTTTTGTTGGTGTTTTTACTTTCTGCACCTTTTATTAAGATTAATGGCAACCAATTCTTACTGTTTAATGTTTTAGATCGTAAATTTAATATTTTTGGATTCCCGTTTTGGCCGCAAGATTTCCACTTGTTAGTCGTTTCTATGATCATTGGAGTGGTTTTTGTCATTCTGTTTACCGTTGTTTTTGGTCGTATTTTCTGTGGATGGATTTGTCCTCAAACCATTTTTTTAGAAATGGTTTTTAGAAGAATTGAATATTGGATTGATGGTGATAGAGGAAAACAAATACGTTTAAGTAAGCAACCATGGAATGCAGAAAAAATAAAGAAAAGAGTTTTAAAATGGATTGTCTTTTTTATCATTTCATTTATTATTGCAAATGTGTTTCTAGCCTATTTGATAGGAGGAGATGTATTAATTGATTATATCACAGGGCCTCCATTTGATAATGTGAATACATTAATTTCACTGTTGATTTTTACAGGTGTATTCTATTTTATTTTTGCGTGGTTTAGAGAGCAAGTTTGTATTATCGCCTGCCCGTATGGAAGGTTACAAGGTGTTTTGTTAGATAATAAAACGATTAATGTTGCTTATGATTTTGTTCGTGGTGAAAAAGAAGAAGGCAGAGCAAAATTTAAGAAGAATGAAGATAGAGCTGCTTCAGGAAAAGGAGATTGTATTGATTGTTTTCAATGTGTACATGTATGTCCTACCGGAATTGATATTAGAAACGGAACACAATTAGAATGTGTAAACTGTACGGCTTGTATAGATGAGTGTGATGATATGATGGAAGCTGTTGGGTTGCCTAAAGGATTGATCCGTTATGCCAGTGAAGATCATATTGAGAAAAAAGCACCTTTTGTGTTTTCAGCGAGAATAAAAGGATATTCTGCTGTGCTATTCATATTAATAGGGATGTTAATTGGAATGTTATTTTTAAGAAATGATGTAGAAGCAACGATTTTAAGATTACCAGGACAATTGTATGAGCATAAAGAAGGAAATATAATAAGCAATGTATATACTTTTAAAGTAATCAACAAAACATCACAAGAGATTGAAAATGTGACTTATAAGTTGTTATCCCATAAAGGGACTATTGAATTGGTAACTCATAAAGATTTTGAAGTGCCAAAACAAGGTTCTGCAGAAGGAACTTTATTTATTGAAATACTTAGTTCATTGCTTAAAAAAGACAAAATTAAACTAGAGATTGGTGTGTTTAGTAATGACAAATTAATAGAAACTACCACTACAAATTTTCTAGGACCAAGAAGTTATAGATAATAAAGGAAAAACAATATCAGATGAAAATTAAATTAAACTGGGGATTCGGAATTGTAGTAGCTTTTGTTGGCTTTATAAGTTTCATCATGTATTTTGTTATTACAATGAGTACCAATAATAATTACAAACACGATTTAGTGGCTAATGATTATTATAAGAGAGAATTAAATTTTCAAGAAAAGATTGATGCAACTAAAAATGCTGAAAATTTAAAAGAGAATATTAAGATTGAACGCGTAAAAGAAGGGTTGAAAATTATTTTCCCAACTCAATTTGATGCAAAATTAATTAAAGGAAAAGTGTTCCTATACAGACCATCTAATAAACAATTGGATTTTGAAATGCTTATTGCAATTTCAGATTCATCTTATTTGCTCATGCCTGACAAACGTTTATTGGATGGTCGTTGGAATATTATCGTCGAATGGGCGTATAACAAACAAAGTTACTTATTTAAAAAAGAAATTTTCTATTAAATGTTAGCAACGGCAATTGTATTTGGACTTTTAGGTAGTTTTCATTGTATTGGAATGTGCGGGCCTATTGCATTTATGTTGCCGGTAGATAGAACGAATAAAACCAAAATATTTCTACAAATATTCATGTATCATGCAGGTAGGTTGTTAACCTATGCAATTCTAGGAATGCTCTTTGGTTTGCTAGGAAAAGGATTTTATTTCTTCGGGTTTCAACAATACCTATCAATTATTATTGGTGTAATTATGATTTTGATTGTTGTTTTACCAACTAAAACAGTTGCTAAATATAGTGTTACAAAACCTATTTATAGATTATTATATGGAGTGAAAAACAGGTTAGGAAAAGAGCTGAAAAAGAAACGTAACGATACCTTTTTTACGATTGGTTTTTTAAATGGGTTTTTACCTTGCGGATTGGTGTATATGGCAATATTTGCATCTATAGCAACAGGGAATTCTTTTACAGGAAGTGTGTATATGGTGCTATTCGGGCTGGGAACAATTCCGTTAATGACAACTTTTGTTTATTTAGGGAACTTCACTACAGGATTGGCAAGGAAAAGAATTCAGCAATTTATTCCAGTTGCAGTAGTAGTTATAGCTACACTTTTTATTTTAAGAGGAATGGGATTGGGGATTCCTTATGTATCTCCAATTCATGTGCACGAATTAGTTTCTGGCGGTGTGATGTGTCATTAATTAAATTTATAAGCTAAAAATTAAAAATTTATTTTTAATATCACTTATCACCTACTGCTTTTTTCTTTCTTCCCCAATAGGCTGCCAATGCCATTCCAGAAAACACATCCCAAATTCCCCAAAAAGCAGCTAGTAAAGCCATGCCTCCTAACCCTTCAAAGAAGCCGAAGATTAACAGCAAGCCTAGGCCACCATTCTGAATTCCGGTTTCCATAGAAATAGTCTTAGTATCTTTTTTGTTTAATCCAAAAGCTTTTGCAGTATAAAAACCAATGATAAATGCAAAGATGTTATGGAAGATTACCAAGAATATTACAAGGTGAATGTGGTTTGTGAATATGTCTAGATTTTGAGAAAAAGCAATTAAAATTAAGGCAACAAAAACCAACATAGAAAGAGGTTTTAATACTTTTTCTATTTTTTTAGCCATTTTATTATGATAATGCTTGATGAGCATTCCGCAAATCAATGGAATTCCCAAGATCAATAATACCAACTTAAATAAATCATAAGGATTTAATTGTACGGTTTGTAAAATTGCATTTGTAGGTTCGTATAAACTGCCCCAGAAATGTAGGTTAAAAGGAGTCATAAAAATACAGATCAATGTGGCAAAGGCTGTTAAGCTTACAGATAATGCTGCATTCCCACCAGCCATTTTACTAAAAAAATTAGAAACGTTTCCACCAGGACAAGCAGCAATCATCATCATCCCCAACGCAAAACTAGGATGAGGTTTAATAATTAATATTGCTAAAAAAGTTGCTGCTGGCAATAAAAAAAATTGTGATAAAACGCCAACAAAAACGATCTTTGGGTTCTTAAACAAACGTTTAAAATCATCAATACTAATGCCTAAGGCAACGCCAAACATAATAATTCCAATAGCGATGTTTAAGATCCATAATTCACTAGTGTCAAAGTTTATCTTAATGTCGTCAATATTGGTAATCTGATCAGTGTTTAAAAGCATATTCTATAATATTAGCACCCATTTTTAGTGCTTTTTCTCGCACTTCTTTAGGATTGTTATGTACAATGGCATCTTCCCAACCATCACTTAAATCAGATTCATAATCGTAAAAGCAAATCAATCTACCTTCGTAAAACAGTCCAAAACCTTGTGACCGTTTTTTATCGTGTTCATGAATTTTTGGCAATCCATTTTTAAAGGTAAAAGTCTGATTGAATATTGGATGATTTTTTGGGATTTCTTGAAATATTAAATTAGGAAAGACCTTTTTTATTTCTCTTCTAATAAAGGTGTCTAAACCGTAGTTGTCAGAGATATGTAAAAATCCACCAGAAATTAAGTAGTTACGTAAATTTTTAGCTTCATCTTCAGAGAAATATACATTTCCATGACCAGTTAAAAACACTATTGGGTAATTAAAAAGATCTGAATCTCCAACAGCAACAGTTGTAGGGTTTTTACGAATCTTGGTAAAAATATTCGCATTTGTATATTCAATAAGATTTGGTAATGCAGTTGGGTTCGAATACCAATCGCCACCGCCATTGTATTTTAAAACAGCAATTTCTTGGGCGTTCATTGTAGAAATGATTCCAAAGAAAAAGAGATACAAAAATTGCTTCATAAATGGGGCTTGAATTGAAAGCAAGATAGTGAAATATGAATATATTTAAACTGTTATTGTTGTGCTTATAAAACTACTTTGAATTAAAGCGAACTGCAAATGCAAAAAGTGCGGCTGACAAACCAATTAATCCTGTTCCACCAGTTTTTAAGAATGAAAATTTTCGTACTTGAATTTTTTTAATTGAAGATTTCGGAATTGTAACTGACGGTCTTTTCTTACTAGAATTCACAACTATTTCTGTGTTGTTATTTTGAATAACTTTGCCCTTTATATTCTGGTTATCTTTTGTCGTTATCTTTATTTTTTTTGTGGTTTTGACTACAGAATTATTGTAATCAACTGTTTTGTAGCTATAGCAGCTTTGGAATAGAACAATAATAGACAATAGTAATGCTACTCTTTTCATAACGACTTTTGTTTTTTACGAACTTCATTTATTTATGAAGTAGTTCGGTTAAATTTAATTAAGTAGCAATATAACGATTAATTTATTAACTGAGTTCGTTAATCAAAGCAACAGTTTGTACAGCAACAACAGCTGCAGTTTCAGTACGTAACCTGCTTTCTCCTAATGCAACTGGAGTAAAGTTTTCTGTCAATGCTTTCTCTATTTCAGCTGGAGTAAAATCTCCTTCAGGACCAATTAAAATAGTGGTGTTTTGTTTTGAGTTTACCTCTTTTGCAAGTGATTTTTTGTTTTGTTCTTCACAATGTGCAATAAACAAATCTCCTTCAAAATCACTAGTAATAAAGTCATTGAATTTTACGGGTTCATTTAGTTTTGGGAGCTTAAATTTTAATGATTGTTTCATTGCAGACTGTACAATCTTTTGCAGGCGCTCAGTTTTTAATACGGTTCGTTCTGAATTAGAGCAAATAATAGGCGTAATCTCATCAATACCAATTTCAGTAGCCTTTTCTAAAAACCATTCTAATCGATCGTTGTTTTTAGTTGGTGCAATGGCAATATGTAAATAGTAATTCCAAGGTTTGGGTTTGGTTTCTGACTTTATAATTTCTACCAAACACCTTTTGTCATTGGCAAGTATTATTTTCACAGAAAACAACTCGTTTTTACCATTGGTAATGTAAAGAATGTCGCTTTCTTTCTTACGCAACACTTTTACAATATGTCGACTCTCAGTTTTGTCAAAAGTAAACTGATCATCTGTACTTGATATGTCTGGATTATAAAATAGTTGCATTAAATATCTAATCTAAAAGTGCTACGTTTTCTATAAGTTGTCGGGTCAAAAACTTTCCATAATTGACTTATTTCTACATTTTCTTCTAGCTCAGGAGTTCTAGTTACAAAATCAATTCCTTTTTTCTCAAATGATTGGAAATATTGATGAAATATAACAGCAGTTACACCTTTGCTTTGATATTCTGGATCTACTCCAATTAAATACGAGGTAACTTTTTTTGAATGCTTTTTAGCCTTCAATAAATGAAACATTCCAAACGGAAACAGTTTCCCGTTTGCTTTTTGTAAAGCTTCAGAAAAAGAAGGCATCATAATAGCAAAACCAACCATTTTATCGTCCTTATTAAATACAAATTGAATGAATTCTGGATTGATAAAACTCATGTATTTCTTCTTGAAAAAATCTTTTTGACGTTGAGAAATTGGTACAAATGAAGATAGTTTTGAATATGATTTTTCAAAGACATCAAACATTTCATCTGTATGAGGTAAAATCTGCTTTGTACTTGTATAGCTTTGAGATTTTAATTGGTATCTTTCTTTAATAATTCTACTAAATTTTTCGTATTTCTTAGCCCCACTATAATCCATCTTAAATTTGCTTTCTAAGAAACCTTTTTCTTTTAGAAAGCCTAATTTTTTTAAGTGGTCAACATAATATGGATAATTGTACCAAGTAACCATGGTTCCTATATAGTCAAATCCTTCAGTAATTAAACCAACTTTATCAAGGTTCGAAAAACCAACTGGACCTTCAATAAAATCAAGCTTGTTTTGATAGCCAATTTCTTTTACTTTTTCTATCAAAATTCTGCTTACTTCAATATCATCAATCACATCAAACCAACCAAAACGCATTTTTTTAATGCTCTGATTATTGACTTCCTGCCAATTGATAATTGCGCAAACTCTACCTACAATTGTTTTTCCTTTGTAAGCTAAAAAATAACGAGCGTCTGCATGTTCAAATACAGGATTTGTCTTTTTATTAAAAGATTCAATTTCATCATTAATAATTGGCGGAACCCAATATTTATGATTTTTATATAATGAAAAAGGAAAAGTAACAAATTGTTTCAATTCCTTTTTTGAGAAAATTTCTTTAATGGTAATCATAGGTTAAATATACAAAAGACTAGATATTAATTTTCATTTTTAGTGTCATCCTTTTTCTTGGAGTCGTTTTTTTTCTTCTTTTTTTTCTTTTTCAAGAAGCTAAAGAAACCACCTTTTTTCTTTTTACTGTTCTTCTTTATTGCTTTTTGGGTTGTTGATTCTACTCTTTTTCTTGTAGGTCTTTTGCGTTCGAATTTTTTGTCTTTGTCTTTTTCTTCTTTTTTCTTTTTGAAATTAAAGAAGTTCGTTATTCTCTGAATAAACCTTCCAACGAATTTTTTCTTTTTAGTATTAACCGGTTCTAAAGGTTCAATTTCATTTCCGTTTTCATCAACCTTTATAAAAGTTGGGACATGTCTGTCTAAGCGAAAAGAAAAACCTAGAGCCATATATGATTCTGTAGTTTTTCCATTAAAATTTAATCTTGTAGAAGCATCAACCTGAAAATGTCTGCTAAATAAATAGGCAATACCAGTACCGAAATTATTGTTAATTTGATACTTGTTGTAGCGACCTTGATGTTCAAAGAATGTAGACCAATCATTAGTAATGGCGTAGGTTCCAGTAATTATATATGACATTTCAGAAAAATCAGTTCCAATATTATCATAAAAAAGGTTGGTAACTACATTGAATTTCTTTGAGAGATTGTTTTGCAATAAGACACCAGCTTTTGGGCTAAAACCTCCTTTATTATGAATATCGTTTACCAAGCCTGTATTAATTCCAGCATAAATAGCTACCGAAGGAATTGCTCGTTTCCAATCAAATGCAAACTTACGTTTCCAACTTCGTATTTCTTTTGACTTGTCTTCATATTCCTGCTGAAAAACTAAATATTTTGCACCAATAGAGAACTTACTAAATCCAGTTTTAAAATAACCTGATTGAAAAACATTTTTAAAAGCTACTTTATCATTTTGAAACGAGATGTTGGTGTTGAATTCTAATTTCTCATTAAAATAACTAGTCCTAAAAACAATACTATTTCCAAATGATCTAGGTAGTGTAAAAGTTCTTACAATTTTTGAAGAATTGTAAAACACCCCAGTTTCTAGCTGATAAATTCCTAAGCCAACACTATAAGGGCTTTCAGAGAAGCCTGGTCGATTAGAGTTAATAACTGTAGTGTATTGAGCATTTAACAGATAACTGCTGCATAAAAAAAAGAAAAAAAGAATCTTTTTATTCATATTCATTTTTGGGGTAATTCAGCAACAAGCCACGTAATTTTTGGTGTTAAATACAAACATACAGCAAAAATATCACACGTCATATTTAAGAAAATGCTTTTTTAAACTTTTAAAAAAGTTTTTTGTATAATCTTAACGTTAAAGTTGCAATCAAATTGTTACTTTTGAAGTAATTTTTTGAAATATATAAAAGTATAATTTATTCTAAATGCAATTATTAAGAACGATATTAATTATTTTAATTTTCTATTATGGATTTAAAATGATTTCGAGATATGTACTTCCTTTCTTTTTAAAGAGGTTTATAAATAAAGTCCAAGACAGGGCAAGACAACAGCACCAAAATCAACAAGACCCAACTGTAGAGGTTGGTAAAACGGTTATTGATAAAAAACCAAGTAAATCAAGTCAAGGCAATAATTCTGTTGGTGAATATGTTGATTATGAAGAAGTAGACTAATATGAAGTTAAAGAACACAATCCCATACGTATTTGCTGTAATACTCTTTGTTATAGTTTCTGTAATTTATTTTAATCCGATTTTAAAAGGGCAAAAAATGAAACAGAGTGACATTACTCAATTTATAGGGATGTCTAAAGAAATTAATGATTATCGAGCTGAGAAAGGAGAAGAACCTTATTGGACAGGGGCTGCATTTAGTGGAATGCCAGCTTATCAATTAAGTGCTTATTATCCGAATGATTATATCAAAAAGTTAGATAATTTATTACGGTTTTTGCCTCGCCCAGCAGATTATGTGTTTCTATACCTATTAAGTTTCTTTTTATTACTGATTGCTTTGAATGCTGAATGGAAATTAGCAATTTTGGGAGCCTTAGCATTTGGGTTCTCTACTTATTTAATTATCATTTTTGGAGCAGGTCATAATGCAAAAGCACATGCAATAGCATATATGCCGATGGTGTTAGCAGGTGTTTTATGGGTTTTTCAGAAAAGGTATTTATTGGGTTTTACAGTTACTGCTCTAGCAATGGCATTAGAGATTCATACAAATCACCCACAAATGTCCTACTATTTAGGATTTGTAATTTTAATTTTAGGAATAGTAAAATTAATTGAGGCCATAAAAAGTAATACAACACCTGTATTTTTTAAACAAATAGCAATTATCATTTTTGCTTCAGTTTTAGGACTAGGAGTTAATTCTTCTCGACTAATGGCAATGAAAGAATATGCTGGTCATAGTACAAGAGGAAAAACTGAATTGACAATTGAAGCCGATGGCTCTCCTAAAAAAGTAACCCAAGGTTTATCAAAAGAATATATTACAGAATATAGTTACGGAATTACAGAAACTATGAATTTGTTTATTCCACGATTTATGGGTGGAGGAACAATTGAAAGTTTAGATAAAGATTCTGAATTTTATAAAGCTGTTAAAGCCAAGTATGGAACTAAAGCTGCGAACGAGTCTTCAAAACAAGCCTTAACCTATTGGGGAGATCAAACAATAATAGAAGCACCAGCATATATTGGAGCTGTAATTATATTTCTATTCTTTTTAGGTCTTTTTCTTGTAAAAGGATATTTAAAGAAGTGGTTAGTGGCAGCAGTTATCTTTTCAATAATTTTGAGTTGGGGAAAGAATTTAGATTTTGTAACTAATTTATTTATAGATTATGTTCCGTTATATAATAAGTTTAGAGCGGTTTCATCAATCCAAGTAATTGCAGAGTTATGTATTCCTTTGTTGGGGATTTTAGCATTAAAAGAGTTCTTTTCTAAAGAAATTTCTGATGAAGACAAAAAACTAGCGTTGAAGAAATCTTTTTATATTCTTGGTGGTATATCAATTTTCTTTATGCTTTTTGGGTCTAGTTTATTTGCTTTTGAAGGTTTTAGAGATGGAACATTAAGTAATTATAATATTGAAGGATTAACAGATGCATTGATTTCAGATAGAAAATCAATGTTATTTAATGATAGTTTAAGAGCATTGATATTGGTCTCTATATCATTTGGAATTTTATGGTTCTTTATAAAAAATAAATTAAACGAAACGAAAGCAATACTTGCATTTGCAGTAATCATTTTGTTCGATTTGGTTTCTGTTGATTTAAATTATGTGAATGATGAGTCTTTTGAAAGAGCAATGAACATTGAAAAACCTTTTCAGAAAAATGCAATTGATACAGAGATTTTAAAAGATAAAAGTCATTATAGAGTGGCAAACTTGCCAAATCCATTACAAGACGGAAGAACTTCTTATTTTCACAATTCTATTGGAGGTTATCATGCTGCTAAAATGGGGCGTTACCAAGAATTGTTTGATTATCAGATAGCAAAAAACAATATGGAAATATTGAATATGTTGAATACCAAATATTTTATAATTCCAAATCAGCAGGGAAAAACCGGTATGCAAGTAAATCCCTATGCCAATGGAAATGCTTGGTTTGTTACCAGAATAAAACCAGTAACTTCTGCAGATGAAGAAATGAAAACGTTAGATAGTTTGCAAACAAAAGAGGTAGCAGTTGTTGATATTAGCAAATATGACTTGAAACTGAATTTTAATACAAAAAGAGACTCATTAGCAACTATTGTTCTAATAGAAAACGATGTTACTCGATTAAAGTACCAATCAAATACATCAAGACAAGAATTTGCTGTGTTTTCAGAAATCTATTACAAAGAAGGATGGAATGCATATGTAGATGGAAAATTAACGCCACACTATAGAGTTAATTATGTGCTTAGAGGGATGTTAGTTCCTTCAGGTAAACATACTATTGAGTTTAAGTTTGAGCCAACAGTTATAAAGAATGGAAACAAAATTACGTTAACATCTTATTTCTTTTTATTGATAATTCCGTTAGGTTGGTTTTTTTATGAAAAGAAAAGGAAAAAGTAAGATCAGTTCTTTTTTAAGCTTTTGATATATATTGAAGGAGTACACCTCATTTGTTTTTTAAAAGCTCTTGTAAAAGCTGAAGCATTTGTATAACCGATTTCTTCACCTAAAGATTGAATCGTGTATTTTCTGTATTTCTTTTCTGTAGCTAATTTATGTGTTAAGTAGTTAATTCTTAACTCAAGTAAATAGTGCTTAAAAGTTGTGTTTTTATTTTTATTGATTATAAAAGACAAATAAGAAGTATTGGTTTCCATTTTCTTAGCTAAATCAATAATGCTAAAATTAGCATCCAAAAACAATGTGGATTTTTCTAATTCACTCAATTCTTTTAGTATTCTTTTTTCAAGCTTCTCATCGATATTATAATCTTGCTTTTTAGTCTTAATTGAGCTTTCTTTAGCATCAATATTAACAAATTTAGTTTCTAGTTTTTTTCTTCTTTTTCTTATAGAATAGATAAAGAATCCTAAAGTAAGAACTATCGTGCTAAATAAAAGGTAAAGTTTAACCTGTTTGTCATTAGTTTTATTGATTGAAGAGTTGTTTTCTTCTTTAATTTTTTCAAAATCATATAGATAATGAGATTTACCCGTTTTTAAAATACTGCTATCAAGCTCATTAATTCCTTTTAAAACTAGCTCAGAGTATTTGTAGGAGCTGTCAGCTTTATGTATGTTATGATATTCTTTCGAAAGTATATCATAGATGAAAATTCTATTTTTTTTAGTGCTTGGAGTAATTTTATGATCATTGATATATAAATCACTAAAGTATAAAGTAGAGTCAGTATTGTGTAAATTATAATGAACAATTGATTTATAGAATGTATAATCTTTTATTGTAAAGTTTTTTTCTTTTAAAGTAAAAGTATTCAATAGATCGAGTGCTTTTTGATAGCAGTTCTGTTTAATCAATACTTTTACTCTATTTAGATTGTAGAAAGGTTTTGAATTTTTATGTGGTGGGTCAAATTTTTTCGCTTCAGTATATGCTTTTTTATAATATACAAAAGCAGAATCTAAATTTTGATCTGTAATAGAGCTTGTGCCTTTATTAAGGTAAGCGTCTCCTAAAATATTATAAGAGCTACTTTTTTGTAGTGTAATTGCATATTTTTCTTTTCTGGTGAGAGTGAATTTTGACTCGTCAAAGTTATCCATTGCAGATTGAAGTATTTCTATTGCTTCATCATTAAACCCAAGAATGTCTTTTATCAAAGCAATATTAGAAGCATTTGATAATTCTCGAATATGATATTTGACACCTTCATTCGGTAAATCTTTAGATAATTTTCTCTTTAGTCTTGAGTATTTTAAAGCTTCATCATATCTGTTGGTATTCTTTTTTACCCAAAAGAGTCTTCCCAAAAGATTAAATTTTGTTATTCTTTCACAAGGTGTTTTGGGTGTTTTTAAAGAATCTAAAATCTGCAAAGCTAAGACTTCAGCTTCTTTATAATCCCCAATTTTGTAATACATATTAGATTCTACACTATACCCTTTTAGTTTTATACAGGGGTCTAAAGATTTTTGCATTTTCTTTGACATCAGAAGCAGGCTATCAATATGTAAATTTGTAGCTCTATAGTAATCAATATCTTTTAGAATAATTGAGTCGTTTTTTTTCTTTTGAGCTTCAATAGATACCCCTAAAAAAATAAAAGAAATAATAAAAAATAACAACTTTAACTTCATGTCTAAAAATCTGTTTTCTTGCTTAGTTAGTGCAAAGTACATGTTTTTATTTTAGTATTTTTTATTAATTCATAATTACAAGGTAATCAAGTGGTTAAGTGTTTTTAAATGTGCTTTTCATAAAAAGAAGTATACTTAACTTTCTTGGGCAGTAAATAGGTGATACATTTACATATAAAACTTTTTTGAATTGCTAATTTTAGAATTTGTTGCTATGAAAAAGTCTTTTATCTAATAAAAGGAATAATGAAAAAGGATTGAAAAAAAGGAGGGCATTTGTCCTCCTTTTTTTGTTTTTTGTTTTAAATTCATGTGCTTAAATAATAAGTATTGCATAGATTTGATTTTTTATTAGATAGTTTGATAGCATTATGAGAATAGGAATGATCTTAGATAAAGTTTTTCCACCAGATCCTAGAGTGGAAAACGAGGCTATTGAGTTGATAAAAGCAGGGCACGAAGTTTTTTTGTTTTGTCTGAGTTATTCTAATCAACCCCAAAAAGAGTTGATTAATAAAATTCAAGTTATAAGATATACTTCTAATAAGCTAGAATATAAATTATCTGCTCTAGCGTATACAGTTCCTTTTTATACGGTATTAATGAAGAAGAAAATTCATCATTTTTTACATAAAAATAAAATTGAAGCTATTCATATTCATGATATAAGAATTGCTGAAGCAGTTTTTAAAGCAAATAGAACGTTTAAATTGCCTACAATTTTGGATTTACATGATAATATGCCAGAAGTAATGAAGTTGTATCCACACCTACAGAAATTCCCTGGTAAGTATATCATATCTCCAAAAAAATGGAAGCAAAAAGAAGAAAGTTTTATAGAAAAATCAACAAAGGTGATTACTGTTTCACAAGAATTTATTGATGAAGTTGTAGAAAGAACTCACATTGATTTGCAGAAAATAGTTTTAGTTCCAAATACAATTCGAAAGTCGTTTTATAGTGAGGCGGTAATCGATGAGAATATTATCAATAGATACAAGGAAGAGTATGTAATTCTGTATGTTGGAGATACACATATAAGAAGAGGATTACAGACCGCTATCAGATCTATTAAAGAAATCTCAAAACATATTAAAAATATAAAATTGGTGATTGTCGGTTCTAATACAACAGATACATTATTAAAAAAAGAAGTGATAGAGTTGGGAATAGAGAAGTTTGTTGATTTTGAAGGGTGGCAAAATGTAAAATTATTTCCATCATATATAAAAGCGAGCGCTATTTGTATTTCTCCATTGCACAGAAATAAACAGCACGATGTTGCGTATGCAAATAAAGTGTTTCAATATATGAGTTTTGCCAAGCCACTATTAGTCAGTGATGCAATTGCTCAAAAAAAACTAGTAGAAAGAGTACATTCTGGTTTAGTGCATGCAGAAAAAGACACTGAAGACTTTACCGAAAAAGTGCTAACTCTTTATACTAATAAAAAGCTAAGTGTAGAACTTGGTGAAAACGGAAAGCATTTTGTAGAAACAGAGTTTTCTTGGGAACAAACATCAAAAAACTTAGTACATTTATACGATAACTTAAAGACTTGAAAGTACTTATTGTAACATATTATTGGCCGCCGGCCGGAGGTTCTGGCGTGCAACGTTGGTTGAAATTTGTAAAGTATTTACAAGAATTCGGAATTGAACCAATTGTCTATACTGTTGAGAATCCTAAATACCCAATTACAGATGCATCTTTAGAAGCTGAAATTCCAGATGGTACAATCATTTTAAAACAGCCAATTTGGGAGCCAAATAATCTCTTGTCTATTTTTAAAAAGAAAAAAGCACAACAGTCAGCAGGATTCCTAAATCCAAATCCAAGTTTTTTAGGTGGAGTTTTACAATATATAAGAGCTAATTATTTCATTCCAGATGCTCGTAAATATTGGGTAAAACCATCCGTTAATTATTTGGATGAGTACCTGTCAGAAAACAAAGTTGATGTGATAATAACATCTGGACCACCACATAGTTTGCATTTAATTGGTTTGGAGTTAAAAAAGAATCTAGGGGTGAAATGGATTTCTGACTTTAGAGACCCATGGACAGAAATCGACTATTTTGAGCAATTGCCATTAACAAAGAAGTCAATTCAACTTCATCATAAATTAGAACGAGAGGTTTTGGAGAAATCGGATGCTGTTTTAGTTGTTGGAAACACCATGAAAGAGAAGTTTAATAGATATTCTAAAACGGTGCATGTAGTAACAAACGGTTTTGATGATGCGATAAGTGAAGGGAATATACTATTAGACTCAAAATTTACAATCACACATGTAGGATTAATGAATGCTGATAGAAATCCAATTTCTTTTTGGAAAGCGATCTCAGAAATTTCTAGAGACAATGAAGAATTTGCTACAGATTATCAAGTTCAAATTGTTGGTAAAGTAGCATCAGAAGTAGAAAAGAGCATTAAAGAATTTGCTCTTAAGAATATAGATTATGTAGGATATGTTTCTCATCAAGAAGTAAAAAAGTTTCAAGAAAAGACACAAGTATTGTTGTTGGCAGTTAATAATGTTAAAAGCGCAAAAGGAATTATTACAGGGAAAATATTTGAATATTTACAGGCAAAACGTCCTATCTTAGCTATCGGGCCAGTTGATGGGGATTTAGCCGAGATTATTAGTGAAACAAATTCAGGAACTATTGTTGATTTTGAAGATGTAGAAAAGATGAAATCTGAATTATTGAGTTTGTACAAAGCGTATAAGAACAAGAGTTTGTCTGTAGACTCAAAAAATATAGAAAAATACCATAGAAAAAATCTGACACATAAATTGTCAACAATACTAAAAGAAACCATTTCGTAAAGTAGTAATGAAAAAAATAGTTACAGTTTTAGGAGCTCGTCCTCAATTTGTGAAAGCAGCTGTTTTGAGCAGAGTCATAAAAGAACACAATGAGATTGAAGAAATAATTGTGCATACAGGGCAGCATTTTGATGCGAATATGAGCACTGTTTTCTTTGACGAAATGGAAATTCCAACTCCAGCATATAATTTAGAAATTAATAGCTTAGGTCATGGGGCAATGACAGGACAAATGTTGGAGAGAATTGAAGCAATTTTAATTAAAGAGAAACCAGATGCTGTAGTTGTTTACGGAGATACAAATTCAACAATTGCAGGTTCATTAGCAGCAAAAAAACTTCATATTAAAATAGTGCATATAGAAGCAGGGCTGCGTTCTTTTAACATGAAAATGCCGGAAGAAGTAAACAGAATCATAACCGATAGAATCTCTGATTTATTGTGCTGTCCTACTGATGCTGCGATACAGAATTTATCTAAAGAAGGTTTTGATCACCTGCCAATTCAGATTGAAAAGAATGGTGATATTATGAAGGATGCCGTTGCGTATTATAGTGAGACTTCATCAGAAAGATCGTCCATTATCTCAGATTTGAATTTAGAGGTTGGTAATTTTGTGCTAGCAACGATTCATCGACAAGAAAACACAGATGATATTGAGAAATTGAAATCTATATTTAAAGCTTTAGAAGAAATTCATTCAGATTGTGAAGTGGTATTACCAATCCATCCAAGAACTAAAAAAATAGTAAAGAAATATCATATAGAAACTACTATTAAATGTATTGATCCTGTTGGATATTTTTCTATGTTAGAGTTATTGAAGAACTGTAAAATGGTGATTTCTGATAGTGGTGGATTGCAAAAAGAAGCGTTTTTTAATAAAAAACATTGTGTAATTGTAAGAGAAGAAACAGAATGGATTGAATTGGTTGAAAATGGCTTTGCTGAAATTGTGGGAGCTAGTACTTCTAAAATTGTAGCTTCATTTAATCAGTTTAAAAATAAAAACTCAGATTTCAGTAGAGAACTCTATGGTAATCGGGTTGGAGAGAGCATTCATAAATCAATTATAGCATTATTAAATAAATAAGTAATCATTGGGAATTGTATTAAAACAATCGTCTAGAAACACCATTATTATCTTTGTAGCTTTCGCTATTGGAGGAATCAACACTTTGTTTTTATATACACAGTTTTTAACTGATACCTATTATGGGTTGGTTGTCTTTTTATTATCTGCAGCAAACTTATTAATGCCATTGACGGCATTTGGAATTCAATATACAATTGTCAAATTTTTCGCATCCTATAAAACAAAATCAGAACGAGATAAATTTTTGTCTTCAGCGATACTGTTGCCATTATTTATTGCGGTACCAATTGGTTTTTTTGGGAATGTATTTTACGAACAGATTAGTAGTTTTTTAGCATCAGAAAATAGCATGATAAAAGACTACACTTATGTTATTTATTTAGTGGCAATTGCAACTGCTTATTTTGAAATTTTCTATGCTTGGTCTAAAGTGCAACTGCAATCGGTTTTTGGAAACGGAATAAAAGAGTTGTATCATAGAATTTCAACCATGATATTATTAGGGTTGATTTGGTTAGAAGTTATTAATGTTCAGCAATTTATTTGGCTGATGACTGCATCGTACTTTTTGCGAATGTTGCTTATGATGTGGTATGCTTTTAAATTATATACACCAAAATTCACATTAAAACTCCCAGATAATTTCGGTGAGATTTTAAAATATTCATTTTACATCATATTAGCGGGCTCTGCAGGAGCAATATTGTTAGATATTGATAAAGTGATGTTGCCTCAAAAAGCGGCAATTGAGTTGACAGCATATTATACGGTAGGTGTGTTTATTGCATCAGTTATTGAGGCGCCAGGTAGAGCAATGAGTCAAATTTTACAGCCTTTAACATCAAAAGCAATTCAAGAAGGAAATACTGATGAATTGAAGAGTTTATACAAAAAAAGCTCAATCAACCTATTGTTAATCTGTGGATTGTTTTTCTTGTTAATAAACCTAAATATCACCGAATTATATACGCTACTGCCTAATAAATATTCTGGAGGTGTGTTTATTGTATTAATGATTTCTATAGCAAAATTATATACCATGTTTTTAGGAAACAATGGTGCAATTATCTCCAATTCAAAATACTATAAGGTGTTGTTGCCTTACGGAATTGCAATGGCTCTTTCAGTGACCTATCTTAATATTTGGTTGATTGATGTGTATGGAATGAATGGGGCAGCATTATCAACGTTGTTAGTTATTCTGTTTTTTAACACGATAAAATTATGGTATGTAAAATACAAATTCAACTTATTGCCTTTTACAAATAAGTCTTTCTTAATGGTTTTACTTATTGTAGTTTTTTACGGGGTATTTTCTTTTTTAAATTTTGATTTTCACCCGTTAGTAAACATTGTGGTAAAAAGCGCAATTATTATTATTTGCTATTTATTTGTAGTCTTTAAATTGAATATTTCAGCAGAAATTAATCAACTTGTATTAAAGTTTACAAAAGGCAATCAATAGTATCGGCAAGAATATGTAAGAGTAAGGCTAAGCCAATTATTCTTGTCTTTTTTATAGCAAATAGCATAAAATAAACTCCAACTATAATATAACTATGTAATGGGTGAAAATTAATACTACATCTGTTTTCTTCAAAGATAGGCGTTGCTAATAAATGATCTAAGTCAATTAACATGGCAGCAATAAAAATTAGATATACTTTTTTCCAATGGTTTTTAAAGAAAAAATATGCAATGATAGCAGGTAAAATAAAGTGAAAGCTATAGTGTATAATAAATTTTATATCCATGGATATAAAAATAGAAAAGACTTGTTATATAACAAGTCTTTTCTTAAATAAATAACTAGGGGATAGTATTTATAATTATCGGGGGATAATCTTTACCAAAAATAGGTCAATATTGAATGTTCTCTATTAACATATGTTAATAGATTCTTATTTAGAATAGAGTTCTTTTCTAATTCGACTAAGCTGAACTGGAGTAATATTTAAATAGGAAGCTATGTGATATTGTTGAATTAAATTATTAATATCCGGGATTTCAGTTTTTAATTTAAGATATCTTTCAGTAGCGTTTAGAACAGATAAATCGTAAATTCTTCTTTCAGTTCTTATAAAGATACTTTCTAAAATTCTATTGTAAAATAAAGCCAATTCATGATGCTCCTCTGTAGATTTTATAAAAGCAGGGAAGTCACCAACTAAAATTTCTGCATTAGTTAAACAATCATAGATTGCGTTAGAAGGCTTTTTAGAAATCAAAGATGATAGTGATCCAGAAGTTGTAATAGGGATATATAAAGTTCTAATATGTTCTTTCCCTTTTGAATCTCTTATAAAGCTTCGTAAAACACCAGTTTTTAAAAGGTAAAAGTTAGTTGGTGTTTCACCGTAATTTACAATTACATCTCCTTTTTTGAACGTTTTCAGTTCAATATTAGATTCAAAAATACGTCTAGCCTTATTAGGTAAATTAGGTGAATAGGCATTAATAAATTTTGAAACAAAATCCATATTATAGTTTTGAGAAGTTCAAATTTAGTGATTTTTTTCTAAAAAGCTTACCGCATTTGGACCTTCCATAAATAGTAAATCTAAAGTAGAAAGGTTTTTTATAAAGCCAAATTTATCATCAAACATCTGAATATAACTATCAAAATTTAGGCCTAATTCTTGCTTGGCATTCGCTAGGTGCCTATAATCATTTTTTGATGCATCTTGATATTCTTCAGTAGTGTTATAATCGCTTGATATTTGTAGAGCATCAGTAATAAACAAATATGTGTCAATGTTTACATCTAATAAGTACTTGTATTCTTTAGTTAGAATTGGCTGTAAGTCATCTTCATAAAATTCGAAAAAAGGCGAATTTCTATAGGCTATTTGTATGGATTTTAAATGTTGACTTTGCCAAGAACTGCTATTGTCTACCAATGTGTCTTTGGTTTTCTTTTTAGCAGATGTTGACGTGTGTTTTATGGGGATGTTTAGTAATTGTTTCCCATTAGGACCGTAAATATAACAACGATTTCTATAGGTTTGTTTTTGAAAATTATCCTCTACTTCAAATAGAACTTCATCAGAATTTGCTATCGCCATATACTGAGAAATAGGAGCGAAATATGTAGGTAAAAACAAAGCCATAAATTACTTCGTAGTTTTCTTTTTCTTACGGAAGTAATTAATCATAAAATAGCCTAATAAAGCAATGATAAAGAGTTTGAAATATGATCTAGGCTCTCCATCACCACCAACAGTTGTAAACATTCTGTCCCATTTAATTGATGAGAATTTTGCAAACCCTTTTGCATTTGGGTCCCAGCTTAACCAGATAAATACAGGTTTGCCAACTACGTGATCAAAAGGAACATACCCCCAAGATCTTGCATCTAAAGACATTTGTCTGTTGTCTCCCATCATCCAATAATAATCTTGTTTAATTGTGTACGATGTGATCTCTTTTCCGTTTAAGTAATATTTATCGTTGGCAATAGTAAAATTATTATGTTCGTATCTTCTAATGATTTGCTCATAAAAAACAATAGACTTTTCGTTTAATTCAATTTTATCACCCTTTTTAGGGATGTAAATAGGTCCAAAATTGTCATTATTCCATTTGTAATTTGGATTGTGTGGAAATACACTTGGATCAAAAGTTCCTTTAGGTTCAAGATTCTTTGTAATGCTTTTTACAATTGGGTTTTTAGCAATTAAAGCAGCTTCATCATCTGTAAGATTTAAAATAAACTCGCCTTTACTATTTGTGCTAAGTCTACCGTCTCTTCCCCATGAAGCTTCTCTAATATTATAGCGTTTTAAAGCGCCTCTACTAAATTGTTGTCCACCAGTGTTTACTGAGAATATGTATTGTGTTTTAGCTCTGCCAGGCAATACAGTTCTTTTGCCATTGATAAATACATAGCCATTTCTAACCTCTAAAGAATCGCCAGCAATACCAACACATCTTTTTACATAGTTAGTCCTTTTGTCTATCGGTTTATAGGTGAACTTGCCAGAATTGTCTCCCCACATTGTTTTTAAAGAATCTGCAGGCCAACTAAAAACAACAATATCATTACGTTTTATTTTCTGAATACCCGGTAAACGCATATACGGTAAAGATAATTTGTTTAGCCATGATTCTTGATCTTTAGAATCTGACACATAAGATTTTCCTAGAAAAGGTAATGTATCATGTACCATCGGTGCAGAAACAGTAGTCATTGGGACTCTTGCTCCATAATGAAATTTACTTACAAAAAGAAAATCACCAACATACAATGTCTTTTCTAATGAAGAAGTAGGGATTGTATATGGTTGCATAAAATATGTATGAACCAAGGTTGCAGCTATAATAGCAAAAGCAATAGAGCTAATCCATTCTCCTAAAGCTGATCTAGGATTAAGGCTTCTGTCTACAACGTAATTGGGTTGTGAGACATAATTAATATAAAAGATGTAAAACCCTAATGTAGCTACTGCTAAAATTGTGTCAGGTCTTTTGTTATGTCCAAAACTTCTACAAGTTTCAATCCAAATAACAGGAAACATTAATAGGTTTACAATTGGAATAAATAACAAAATCACCCACCATTTTGGTCGGTTAATAATTTTCATTAAAATAATTGCGTTATAAATAGGAATAATTGCTTCCCAGGCTTTTCTTTCAGCTTTTATGTATAATTTCCATGTTGCTAAAAAGTGTACAACTTGTATCGCTAAGAAGAATAAAAACCATTCAGTAAATGTCATAATTTATATTTTATGTTTTCGTAAAGAAAACCGATGTTCAATAATAGTTTATTAGTTCGTTTTAATTAGATGTGTTACATTCTTTAACCAATGTTTAACACATCTTTCATTGAAAAAACACCTGTTTTTCCAACAATCCACTCTGCTGCAACAACGGCGCCTAAAGCAAATCCTTTTCTGCTGTGGGCAGTATGTTTTATTTCGATAGTATCTACTTCTGATGAATAATCAACAGTGTGTGTTCCTGGAACATCAGGAATTCTTTTTGCAACAATAGGGATGCTAGTGTCTGATATTTCTCCATCAAGTTTCCATTCAGATTTAGAACTATTTTCTATAATTCCGTCTGCTAATGTAATTGCCGTTCCGCTTGGAGCATCTAGTTTTTTTGTATGATGAATTTCTTCCATAGTGATGTTGTAATCACTTAAGTTGTCCATCATTTTTGCTAATTGGCTGTTCAATTCAAAAAATATATTTACACCCAAACTAAAGTTAGAAGCATATATAAAAGCGCCCTTTTTTTCTTTACAAAGTGCTACTACATCTTGATAATTATCTAACCAACCTGTTGTTCCTGAAATTACAGGAACGGTATTGTTAATGCAATTAGAGATGTTATTAAGAGCAGAAGTAGGAACACTAAAATCTATTGCTACATCAGCTAAATTTATATCAAATGAATCATCAGAATTTGTTTTTATTACAATTTCATGCCCTCTTTGTAAAGCGATTTTTTCAATTTCTTTACCCATTCTTCCATATCCTAATAAGGCTATCTTCATCTTAAAAATTAAATTTTAATTTCAATCCAACTTTTGGAACTTCATACCGAATTGGGTTTGAAATTACCGAAGGAGAAAAAGTTAAGTTATCGTTGGTGTTAAACTGTAGTAAATGAGCATTTACACTAGCTTCAACTATCTGTAAAATATAAAAAACTAATGTTGTTAATAGTGATAGGTCTCTATTGCTTTTTAATGTTTTTTGAGCACTTATTAATCCATTTCTAGAGATAAGAAGTGAGCCATTGTCATTTGTAAATTCATCTTTTAAGCCCGATTCACGCAATTTAAAAGCGGTTCTATATCTGTTGTATTCGTTATTGTTGTCTAAATAAAAATAAATACTGGTTCCCATTGCTCCCCAAACTACAGGGGCTTTCCAATATTTCTTGTTGTATATCTGACCTAGCCCAGGAAGAATAGCTGAATAAAATGCCGCTTTTGAAGGAGATAATGGATCAAAATAATTGCTATTGATCTTAATATTTCCTTTTATTTTGAGATTATCAACTTGGGTAGAATCTTTCTGTGCACTTATTGAAATGGCAATAAATGTAACAAAAATAAAAAGTATTTTTTTTAGTGATAACACTATTTCAATAAGTTTTTGATTCGATTAAAATCTTCTTCGGATGTAAATGAAATTGTCATTTTTCCTTTTCCTTTCGAATTTGCAGAAATTGCTATTTTACTACCAAAAAAAGTAGATAAATCTGACATTGAATTTTTTACAAATCTTGGAGTTTTAGTTACCTTTTTAGTGGTAGTTTTTCCTTCTTTTAAACCTTTAACAAGCTCTTCAGTTTGTCTAACAGATAATTTATCTTTTACAATTTTTGTGTAAATATTTAATTGATTCTCTGATGAGTCAACATTAATTAAAGCACGTCCATGGCCCATAGAAATGAAACCATCTCGCATTCCGGTTTGAATAATTGGATCTAACTTTAACAAACGCATATAATTGGTAACTGTAGATCTTTTTTTACCAACTCTTATACTTAACTGTTCTTGTGTCAATTTAATTTCTTCAATTAAACGTTGATAAGAAAGTGCAACTTCAATTGGATCTAAATTCTTACGTTGTATATTTTCTACCAATGCCATTTCTAGCATTTCTTGATCGTTGGCAAGTCTAATATAAGCAGGAACTGTTGTGTTTCTAATCAATTTTGAAGCTCTGAACCTGCGTTCTCCAGAAACCAATTGAAATTTATTTCCTTCTAACTTACGAACTGTAATTGGTTGAATAACTCCTAATTCTTTAATGGAATTAGCTAATTCGGTTAAGGCTTCTTCGTCAAAATAGGTTCTTGGTTGAAAAGGATTCATTTCAATATTATCTAATCCAATTTCAACAATAGTACCAACTAGTTTATCAGCATTTTTATCTGAAACTGAATTGATATCAGTTGATGTCTCTTTTAATAAAGCAGACAATCCTCTACCTAAAGCTTGTTTTTTTGTTGCTTTTGCCATTATGCGTTATTCTTAATAATTTCGTTAGCTAAACTTAAATAATTTATTGCTCCTTTGCTTGTAGCGTCATAAGCGATAATACTTTCACCATAACTTGGTGCTTCACCTAAACGAGTATTTCTTCTAATAATTGTATCAAAAACCATGGTGCTAAAATGCTTGCGAACTTCTTCTACAACCTGATTTGATAATCGCAAGCGAGAATCGAACATGGTTAATAATAAACCTTCAATATCTAAATCTGAGTTGTGTATGTTTTGAATGCTTTTTATAGTGTTTAAGAGTTTTCCTAGGCCTTCTAATGCAAAATATTCACATTGAATTGGAATGATCACAGAATCTGCTGCTACCAATGAATTTACTGTAATTAAACCTAAAGAAGGAGCGCAGTCAATTAATACATAATCGTAGTTTTTTGCTACATCTATCAATGATTTTTTTAGCATGTATTCTCGTTGCTCTTTATCTACTAACTCTATTTCAATAGCTACTAAATCTATGTGAGCAGGAATGATGTCTACATTTGGAGATGTCGTTTTTTGTATGGCATCTTTTGCAGAAACCGCATGTTCTAAAACTTGATATGTACCTATTTCAATGCTATCAACATCAATACCAAGGCCAGAAGAGGCATTTGCCTGTGGATCTGCATCAATTAACAACACTTTTTTCTCTAAGACACCTAAAGAAGCAGCTAAGTTTACTGTTGTTGTGGTTTTACCAACACCACCTTTTTGATTTGCAATTGCTATGATTTTACCCATTAAAATACACTGATTTATGAAAAAGTAAAAATACGATTATTTACCGTTATTTAAAATCAAAGATGTTAACAAAATAATAAAAACACAAAACACTTTAAATCAGTTAATTATGTTTCTTTTATTGAAGATAATAAACATTTTAAGCTATAAAAAAACCGTTGAGTTATCAACGGCTTTTAATCAATTATTTTATGCTTTATTTGGAGTATTCTTGAGAATTTCTACTAGGAATTTCCAGAATTTTTGTGTTGATGAAATACTTGCTCTTTCATCTGGAGAATGTGCTCCTAATATTGTTGGGCCAAAAGAAACCATATCCATATTTGGATAGTTCTGACCTAAAATACCACATTCTAAACCTGCATGACAAGCAGCAATTTTTGCTTTTTCTCCATGTAGTTTTTCGTATAAATTATCTAAAACGGTTAATATTTCAGAACTCGTGTTTGGTAGCCAGCCAGGGTAATCTCCAGAAAGCGTTACTTCAAAACCAGATAATTCAAATGCAGATCTAATAGAATTTGCTAGGTCTGTTTTGTTTGTTTCTGAAGAAGAGCGTGTTAGGCAATTCACTGTGATCTCACCATTTTCAACTACAATTTTTGCAATATTATTTGAGGTTTCAACCAATCCGTCAATATCTGGGCTCATTTTATAAACGCCATTTACTGCAGCGTGAATAGATTTTATAAACCCTTCTTGAACTCCTAGTTCCATTACTTGTGATGGGGTGGTTTTTGTTTCAGAAACTTCAATATGTAAGTTTGGTTCAAGAGTTTTGAATTCTTTAGTAATGTTGCTAATCGATTCATTTATCTCAAACAAAAAAGGCTCTTTAGAAATGGTGTCGATTACAATTGCTGCATTACTTTCTCTCGGAATTGCATTTCGTAAACTACCTCCGTTAATTTCGTATATTCGTAAACCAAAATTTTCAAATCCTTCAAACAACAAACGATTCATAATTTTATTTGCATTCCCTAATCCTTTATGAATATCCATTCCAGAATGCCCGCCATTTAATCCGCTAATTGAAATCGTATAAGCAGCAACATTTTCAGGTGTTTTTTCTAAATTGTAAGTTCTTTTTGCAGTTACATCAATTCCGCCAGCACAGCCCATTCCTATTTCGTCATCTTCTTCGGTATCTAAATTTAGTAAAATGTCACCTTCTAAATAACCAGCCTCTAATCCCATGGCTCCAGTCATACCGGTTTCTTCATCAATTGTGAATAACGCTTCAATAGCAGGATGTGCTATTGTATTAGCTTCTAATACACTCATAATTGCAGCAACGCCTAAGCCGTTGTCTGCACCTAATGTGGTTCCTTTTGCAGTAACCCAATCGTTATCAACATACATTTCAATTCCTTGAGAATCAAAATCAAATACAGTGTCAGAATTTTTTTGATGTACCATGTCTAAATGACTTTGCAGAACCACTGTTTTTCTGTTTTCATACCCGGCAGTTGCAGGTTTTTTTATGATCACATTTCCAACTACATCTACGACTGTTTCAAGGTTTAAATTTTTTCCAAAATCAACCATAAAAGCGATTACACGTTCTTCTTTTTTAGATGGTCGTGGTACAGCATTTAGGTTTGCAAAATTATTCCAAACTGTTGTAGGTTCAAGGACTCTTATTTCTGAATTCATTCTAGTATGTATTAGTTTTATCTATTTTCAAAGATACAATTCTTCACGTTTTTTTAATTGATTTCTATGATAACATCTTGTGTTTTTTTACGAACTTTTTTCAGATCTTTCATATAATCGTCTTCAGCTCTAAACCCTACAGGTAAAACCAAGGCAGATTTTAAATTGTATTGTTTTAAGTCTAATATTTCATCATATTTTTCAGGATTAAATCCTTCCATCGGGCAAGCGTCAATGTGTTCAATTGCGGCAACTGTCATTAAATTCCCTAAAGCAATATAGGCCTGGTTTTTCATCCAAGGCACTAACTGATCTTCAGTTTTATTAGAAATATCGTCTTTTAAATAACTCTTAAATGGATTTAGTATTTCATCTGGAGTATTTCTGATTTTCTTAATTAAAGAAAAATAGGCTTCCACATCTGTATCAGTCATTTTATCTTGAATACAAAGTACTAAAACATGAGATGCTTGTACTATTTGCTGTTGATTCCAAGAATGTTCAACCAATTGTTGTTGGATGTTTTTATCGTGTAAAACAACCATTTTTACTGGCTGCAAACCATAAGATGTTGCTGTTAGGTTAAAGGCTTCTTTTAATATATGTACCTGCGTTTCTGATAAGAATTTTGATTCATCAAATTTCTTGGTAGCATAGCGCCATTCTAAACTTTTTATAATATTCATTTGAGCGAATTTTGAGTTGTAAAAATACTACAATTTCTTATCAGAAATTGCTTTGTTGTAATTGGAAAAAACAATGTGGCTATAGTTTTTTTCTTTAACTGTCGATTTTTTTTATAAATTTAGTATCGAAAAAGAAACGTATTGCTATGAAAGAAGATTTTCTTCATTATATATGGAAACATCAGATGTTTTCTAATAATGACCTGTCAACTACTACAGGTAAAAAGGTGAAAATTGCAAAACCAGGATTGCATAATTATAATTCTGGTCCAGATTTTTTGAATTCCGAAATTGATATTGATACACTTCGTTGGGTAGGGAATGTAGAGATTCATGTAAAATCTTCTGATTGGTATGTGCACCAACATGAGGAAGATATAAATTACGACTCTGTTATTTTACATGTGGTTTGGGAAGATGATGTAGAGGTATTTGATGTCAATGAGAATGCGATTGAAACCATTGAATTGAAGAGTTTGGTTCCGAGAGAATTGCTTTCTGGCTTTAATATGCTCATGTCAAAAAAAGAACAATGGATTCCTTGTGAGAAATCAATCTCTGAAATTGATTCTTTTGTGTTTAATAATTGGAAAACGAGACTGTATTTTGATAGGTTAGAAGAGAAATCAGTTTTAATACATGAGTTATTGATAGGAAGCAATAATGATTATGAGGCTGTGCTTTTTAAGTTGTTGGTTAAGAATTTTGGATTGAAAAAGAATGGAGAAGCTTTTTTTAGTTTGGCAAATTCAATGAGCTTTTCAGTTATTAAAAAAGAGCAAAATGATGTGTTAAAGCTGAGTGCATTATTGTTTGGTCAGGCAGGTTTTTTAGGGCAAGAATCAGAAGGAAATTATTTTAAATCTTTGCAAATTGAATATGCTTATTTGAAGCATAAGCACAATCTGTTTCCTATTTCTAATGGTCAATTTCGGTTTTTTAGAATGCGACCAACTAATTTCCCTACAATTAGAATTGCGCAATTAGCAGCGTTATATCATAAAAACAAACGAATGTTTTCTGTTTTGATGGAAATTAAAAAAGTAGAAGATTTTTATAAGTTTTTTAATGTTGATTTGGGAGTTTTTTGGAAAACTCACTATACTTTTCAAAAAGATTCTCCATCAAAAATTAAGAGAATAACAAAATCGTTTGTTGATTTATTGTTAATTAACACAATTATCCCCTTGAAATTTAATTATTTAAAAAGTAGGGGAGAGGTAGATGAAAAAGAATTTATAGAGTTGTTGAGGCAATTAAAACCAGAAAAAAATTCAATCATTTCTAAGTTTTCTGAATGTCAAATTAAAGTTGAAAATGCTTTTGATTCGCAGGCTTTATTGCAGATGAAAAACAACTACTGCGCAAAGAAACTCTGTTTGCAATGCTCAGTAGGTAATGTTATTTTGAAAAAAAACCTAGTATAAGTTTTTAAATTTTGCAGGATCAACTTCATGCATTATTTGGTATACTGCTTCAAAAATATCTTCTGTAGATGGTTTAGAGAAGTAGTCTCCATCAGTTCCATAAGCAGGTCTATGAGCTTTTGCTGTTAATGTCTGAGGCTTGCTATCTAAATATTGATATCCGTTTTGTGTCTCAAGTAGTTCTTGTAATATGTAGGCAGAAGCACCACCAGGAACATCTTCATCAACAATTAACAAGCGGTTCGTTTTTGCGATACTTTTTACAGTATCGTGATTGATGTCAAAAGGTAATAAGCTTTGAGCGTCAATGATTTCTATATTGATTCCAACTTGTAGTAATTCTTTCGCAGCCTCTTCAACCAATCTTAGTGTTGAACCATAAGAAACAACTGTCATGTCGGTTCCTTCTTTTAATACTTCAATTTCTCCTAAAGCAGTTTTAAACTCACCAAGATTCGTAGGCAATTCCTCCTTTAAACGATATCCATTTAAACATTCAATAACCAAAGCAGGATCATCTCCTTCTAATAATGTATTGTAAAAACCAGCGGCTTTTGTCATGTTTCTTGGAACTAATACATGTATTCCTCTTAAGGTATTTATGATTCCTCCCATTGGAGAGCCTGAATGCCAAATTCCTTCTAACCTATGGCCGCGAGTTCGTATAATTAATGGTGCTTTTTGCTTACCAACTGTTCTGTATCTTAAGGTTGCTAAGTCATCACTCATTATTTGTAAAGCATACAATAAATAATCTAAATATTGAATCTCAGCGATTGGTCTTAAACCTCTCATTGCCATTCCAATTCCTTGTCCTATTATAGTTGCTTCTCTAATTCCAGTGTCAAAAACTCTTTCTTCGCCAAATTTTTCTTGCAATCCCTCAAGACCTTGATTTACATCACCAATAAAACCGGCATCTTCTCCAAAAATTAATACCTCAGGATATTTTTTTAATAAAGCATCAAAATTATCTCTCATGATTAACCTTGCGTCTACAAGATTCTTTTCTGAACTATAAGTTGGTGCTTGACTATTAATGTTTAATGGAGCTATTTCAGTATCACTAGTTAAGTTTGTGGAGAAAAGCTCAAATCCTTGATCAATTTTTTCTTTTATAAAGTTTTGTAACTCTGCTTTTTCAGGAAATGTTTCGTCTTTAATATAGCGCAACGTTTTTCTAGCTGAGATTAAAATATCTTTTCTAATAGGTTCTGAAATTGCAACTAAATCTTTTGTTATTTTTGAAATAAATGTGCTATTGCTGCTTTTTGATGCTATTTTTTCTAACAATTTAACAGCTGTAGTTACTTCATCTTTTAGTTCATTTAAATACGTATTCCAAGCATTTCTTCTAGAGGTGTTTACGTGTTTTTTAGATTCTTTTTCTATTGTAATTAACTCTTCTTCTGAGTTCACAAACTTTAATAACTCTCCATTTTCATCTTCTAATTCAAAATCTAAAATCCATGAACGCATTTTAGCTAAACAGTCAAATTCTTGTTCCCATTTTAAACGTTCGGTATCTTTATAACGTTCATGAGAACCTGATGTTGAGTGTCCTTGAGGTTGTGTTAATTCTTTTACGTGAATTAAAACGGGTACATGTTCTTCTCTTGCAATTTTAGCGGCTGTGTTATATGCAGCGGTTAATTGAACATAATCCCAGCCATTTACGACCATTATTTCGTAGCCTTTATTTTTTTCATCTCTCTGAAACCCTTTTAAAATTTCTGAAATACTTTCTTTTGTTGTTTGATATTTTGCGTGTACTGAAATTCCATATTCATCGTCCCAAACACTCATCACCATTGGAACTTGCATAACTCCAGCAGCATTGATGGTTTCAAAAAATAAGCCCTCACTAGTACTTGCGTTTCCAATTGTTCCCCAAGCAACTTCGTTCCCTTTTGAAGAGAAATTGGTAGCATTTTCTAACTCTTTTACTTCTCTGTATACTTTTGATGCTTGTGCTAAGCCTAATAATCTAGGCATTTGTCCGGCAGTTGGAGAAATATCGGCACTAGAATTGTATTGTCCTGTTAAGTTTTTCCATTGACCATTTTCATCTAAACTATGAGTTGCAAAATGCCCTCCCATTTGTCTTCCTCCAGACATTGGATCTGCTTCAATACTTGGGTGTCCATATAATCCTGCAAAAAATTGTTGGGCTGTCAATGCTCCAATTGCCATCATAAAGGTTTGATCTCTGTAATAACCAGATCTAAAATCACCTTTTTTGAAAGCTTTTGCCATTGCTAATTGAGGTACTTCTTTACCACCACCAAAAATTCCGAATTTTGCTTTACCAGTTAAGACTTCTCTACGACCTAAATAACTACATTCTCTACTAATACGAGCAATTCTATAATCGTTTAAAACTTCGTCACGAAAATCGTTAAATGATAATTTTTTAGAACTAGAAATTGCTGCATCTTGCGTCATATGTAAAGTGTTTTTTGAACTATTGCAAAGGTAGGTTTTTTGATTGAAATTTAAAAATATTTTATTTTTTTAAGAATATCGTAAAAAAAACACCCGAAACAATCTGTAAAATAGGAATTACACAATAAGAGGGCGTTTATAAAAAGCCTCTTCTAAAAAAGTTGTAAATAGCTTTAGGTCTTAAGGTAAGAACAAAGCGTATTTTACTTGCGTATGCTTCTTGAGTTACTTCCCATCCATTATTAGAATAGGTTGGGAAATATACTTCTAGTATGTTGTGAATAAAGTTAAATCGAATTCCGTTTTCATAGGCAAAATATGTACTTTCTCCTTTGTTTTTTAAAAATGCAACATCATTATAGTACTCAACCCATTTCCAAAGGCCAATGCTAGAGTTGACTGAAAACATAAATTTATTCGCAAATCTGACTGGTAAAACAGATTTAAATCCACCGTCATTAATAATGATTTGCTGACTAAAAAAACCAGAGCTTTCTGATCTTCCAAAATAGACTTGCTCAAACAAATAATCTGAAGGTCTGTCTAATCCAAAACTAAAATAATTCCCGGTAGCTTTATTATTTAAAAAAGCGCCTCCAAAAAAACGAAAATCTAACTGTCTGTTTGTTGATGTTAAAGATCTGTGTCGATAATCGACTGATAATTTTGTGAAGTTTGAGGCGATATCTATGTTGAATTTATAAGAGGTTCCACGAATTATATTTGGGTTTGAATACACGTATTTTAAATTTAACACAGTGTATTTGTCTTGCTCTCTATTTGGTGTGCCTGTAGCTGTCTGCTTGTTGATCTTTACGTATTTAGCTGTGAGGTATTTGCTACTAACGTCTCTTAAATTTTTTCTTTTAAAGACTGTAGATATATATGGTGTAAAAATACTGTAAGACAATTCTGGAGCATAGTGATAATTACTGCCTACAACTCCGTAAATTATTTTCTGCAGTTTAGAGTCTTCAAAATACTGAGTATACATTGCAGATGCTAAGCCAGTTAATGTTTTGCTTTTTGTTGCGTAAGTCGGGATTACTTTGAAGTAGAAATTTCTTGATATAATGGGTTTGTTGTGTAGTTTTACACCTAAACTTAATCCATCATAAAAATTATAACTTATTTCTGGTTGGTAAAATAGTTGATGGTAATATGGATCAGAAATATCCTTAACAGGTCTTAGCTGTATGGGTTTGTTTAAGATGGTCTTCCCGATCGTTTTCCAATTATTTAATGAATTGTATTCTGGATACAATTGCTCATAGTTTAATGAAATTTTATCAAAATCACCTTTAGCAATAGTAACCGTTTTTGTAGAATCTACTCCTGTAACCCAGGTCTTAAATTTTATTTCTTTGTTTTTAACTCCATAAAGAGCAACTGGAGCCGTAATGTTTCGTTTGTTTTGGATGTCTATTTTAAGTGAATCACCTATGATTTTTATACTTTTTATAGTGTAATCAATCTTTTTGTTAGTTTGGATGTAGTCTCCAAAAAACCATTTTAAATCCTTGTCTGTTTTAGAAGAGATAATGCTGTTAAAATCTGAACTCGAGCTTATTTTTAATGCATGTGATTTGTAGTATTCTTTAAATGAAGCTTTAATTATAGAGTCTCCTAAATATCCTTTTAAGTATTGTAGGCCTAAACCAGCTTTGTATTTGTTCCCTATTTTTCTATTGAAATTTGAGAGAGAGTCTAATTGGGTGGTTAGTGCTTGGTCTAAAAACTTGCGAGTTATAAATTGGTAAATAAGCGGGTATTTATCGTTAAAGTCTAGTTTAGAGATATTAAAGTTTCTAATTAGCCAAGTGTCAGAAACTGTCCCAAGAAGTTTTACTTCTGGGTAGTGTTTCTTTACGTATTCTATTAATAAAAACGCTTGAATTCCATCCGTAAGCCAATAGTCGGTTCTTTTATTTAAAAGTAGGGTGTTGTCAATATATTTTTTTGAGATGGCTTTAAACAAAGTTAAATCTCTGTCAAAAACATCAGAAAATGGACTTAGAAGATTCGGTAATTGATTGAGTCCGTAAATAGGTGTTTTCTTTTGTGTTGTTTTATCAATCAACATTTCTTTATGTGGATAGGCACCCAAGTAACTTTCTATAAAATGTAATTCTCTATTAATGATATCTGTTGCCAATTTTTTGCTAATATCTTTTATAGAGACATCTGTAATTACATCAATCTTTTCTGTTTTATAAGTTGTGTACTTGTTTTGTTTATCAATACTGATAATAATATCAGTCTTGCTTTTCCCACTTAGATGATAGTTGTTTTTGTTAATCTTTTTACTGGTGAGGTTGCTAATTAGAATGTGTTTTTCTGGAATTTGAAATTGAATTTGGTAATCTGAAGCGTCAATTAATAAATCATCAATATTTAAATTGCTCATCAATTGCCAACTATCTGTGTACACAGCTGGAATTAAGTGCCAGAAACGCAAATGATATCCAGTTTTTGTTTTTCCGTAACCAGTAAACTTTGCATCAGGAATTTTAACGGTATAGGTTATGTTGATAATAGTTGAGTCATTTGGTTGTAACGACTTATTCAAATCAACTTTTAGAATGTCTTCTTTATTTTTTTCTGATGAAAAATTTGCAGCTAAATAATTGGCAGTAAGGTTTAGAATCTTTGTAGAGCCTCTTTCGTTTTCGTTAGCAAAATAAAGAGATTTCTTATAGTCTTCAACGAGCCTTTTAGTTAATGGAGTGTTTTTGTGTTGAAAGCTGTTTGCCCAATTATGAAGATAAATTTCTGATATTGTTTTATTGGTCTTGTTAAAAAAAACAATTTCTTGCTGAACTTTTAAAATAGCACTTTCTTCCTCAAGAACTGCATTTATTTTGATCCCATTATTTTGCGCAAAGAAACTTACTGTGCCAAAAATAAAAACAATAAAAATGTAAAATCGAAGTTTCAAATGCCGTTATTTTTCATAGTAATATTCATATACTATTAATGCTTTTTTTGTAAAAATAGTATATGAATGGTTTTTTTAGAAATTTGGTTTTAAGCTGTATTTAGAGTAGAATTTATTTAAATGCTCTATTGCTTCGTCTGCAGTATCTACAATTCTAAATAGATTTAAATCTTCTGGGCTTATGTTTCCTTCTGCAATTAATGTTTTTTTAATCCAGTCTAACAATCCGCTCCAGAAATCTTTACCAACTAATATAATTGGGAATCTTCCAATTTTTTTGGTTTGAATTAAAGTAATTGCTTCAAAAAGTTCGTCTAAAGTCCCAAATCCACCAGGCATAACAATAAAACCTTGAGAGTATTTTACAAACATTACTTTACGAACAAAGAAATAATCAAATTCTAAATTTTTATCACTATCAATCCAGGGATTATAATGTTGTTCAAATGGCAATTCTATATTTAGTCCAACAGATGTTCCTTTCCCTCTATGAGCACCTTTGTTACCCGCTTCCATAATTCCTGGTCCACCGCCTGTAATTACTCCGTATCCATTTTGAGTAAGTTTGAATGCTACTTCTTCTGATAATTTATAAAACCTATCTTCTGGTTTTGTTCTTGCAGATCCAAATATAGACACACAAGGTCCAATTTTACTTAGCTTTTCGTAACCTTCAACAAACTCAGACATTATTTTAAATATGGCCCAAGAGTCATTTGTCTTTATCTGATTCCACGTTTTTTGCTCTAATTTTTCTCTAATTCTTCTGTCTTCATTCGGATTCATAATCTTCCTTTTTTTTAATTAATAATTTAGATAAAAATCGCCAAAATAAATTTTCGGCAAACGTGCTAAGATAGTTCTTTTTTTAAGAATTTAGCGGTGTAACTTGTAGGATGTTTGCAAATCTCTTCTGGTGTTCCAATGCATAATACTTCTCCTCCTTTTTTTCCGCCCTCCATACCAATGTCAATAATGTAGTCTGCAAGTTTTACAACATCTAAATTATGTTCAATAATTAAAACGGTATTTCCTTTGTCTGCTAGTTTGTTTAGAACCCCCATTAATACTCTAATGTCTTCAAAATGTAGTCCAGTTGTGGGTTCGTCAAGAATATAAAATGTGTTCCCTGTGTCTCTTTTTGATAATTCTGATGCTAGTTTAATTCGTTGTGCTTCTCCACCGGATAATGTAGTAGATTGCTGACCTAGAGTGATGTATCCTAGCCCAACATCTTGTATTGTTTTAATTTTACGTTCAATTTTAGGGACTTTTTCAAAGAAAATAACCGCTTCATTAATGGTCATTGCTAAAATATCTGAAATAGATTTTCCTTTGTATCTAATTTCTAAAGTTTCTCTGTTGAAACGTTTTCCTTGACAAGTTTCACATTCTACATGAACATCGGGTAGGAAATTCATTTCTATAACTCGAACGCCTCCTCCTTGACAGGTTTCACATCTTCCGCTTTTAACATTGAACGAGAACCTTCCGGGTTTGTATCCTCTAATTGCTGCTTCAGGAGTACGAGCAAATAAACTTCTAATTTCACTAAAAACACCTGTGTACGTAGCCGGATTTGAACGTGGTGTTCTTCCGATAGGGGATTGATCGATGTCGATTACTTTATCTACATGCTCTAATCCTTTGATGCTTTTATAAGGCATCGGTTTTTTTACACCTCGATAAATATGTGCGTTTAAAATAGGGTATAAAGTTTCATTAATCAAAGTAGATTTACCGCTTCCAGAAACTCCAGTAACACAAATCATTTTTCCTAAAGGAAAATCAACAGAAACATTTTTTAAATTATTACCTGTGGCTCCTTTTAGTTGAATCTTTTTTCCATTTCCTTTTCTTCTCTTTGTTGGAATTGCGATTACTTTTTTACCCGTTAGATAATCTGCTGTTAAAGTATCATGCTGTTTTAATTCCTCAAAAGTTCCTTCACTCACAATTTCGCCACCATGACGTCCTGCTCCAGGACCAATATCAAAAACAAAATCAGCATGTTCAATCATGTCTTTGTCATGTTCGACAACCAAAACAGAGTTTCCGAGATCTCTTAATTTCACTAAAGAATCTATTAGTTTTTGATTGTCTCTTTGATGGAGTCCAATACTTGGTTCATCTAAAATATATAATACACCAACTAATTGTGAGCCAATTTGTGTTGCTAAACGGATTCGTTGTGCTTCACCACCAGAAAGCGATTTAGAAGTTCTATCTAGGTTTAAATAATCTAATCCTACATCTAATAAAAACTGAATTCTAGTTCTAATTTCTTTTATGATTTCTGTAGCAATGATACGCTGTCTCTCGGAAAGTTTTTTGTCAATTTTTAGAAACCAATTAGCCAGTTCGGTAATATCCATTTTGGCTAAGTCACTAATGTTTTTGTCTAGAATTTTAAAATATAACGACTCTTTTTTTAGTCGATTTCCCTTGCAAGAAGAGCAAGAAACTTCGTCCATAAATTCTTTTGCCCATCTTTTAATAGAAGTAGACTCGCTGTCTTTATATTGACTGGTGATAAAAGAATTTATTCCTTCAAAATCTATTTCGTAATTACGAGTAACACCCATAGATTTAGATTCGATTTTGAACTTCTCATTTCCGCCATTTAAAATAACATCAATTGCATCTTTTGGAATCTTAGAAATAGGATCGTTCAATTTAAATTGAAACCTTTCTGCAATAAGTTCTAGTTGTTTAAAAATCCAACTATTTTTCTGCTCTCCTAAAGGTAGGATCCCGCCATTTTTTATAGAAATTGAAGCATCTGGAATTACTTTATTTAGATTTACTTCATTTGTGATCCCTAATCCGCTACAGCTTGGGCAGGCTCCCTTTGGGGAGTTAAAAGAAAATGTATTTGGTTCTGGGTTTGGATATGCAATTCCGGTTGTAGGACACATTAAGTCTCTACTAAAATAGCGAGGTTTATTGGTGTCTAAATCAATGACCATTAAAATGTTGTTACCAGCGTATAAAGCTGTTTTAATGGTTTCTTCTAATCTTTTTTCTACAGAGTCGTTTACAATGATTCTGTCAATAACTACTTCAATATCATGCGTTTTATACCTATCTAAACGCATGCCTTTTTGAATTTCTTGAATCTCTCCATCCACACGAACTCTTACAAATCCTTGTTTAGAAGTTTGCTCGAACAATTCTCTATAATGTCCTTTTCTCGATTTAACTAAAGGTGCTAAAACAGCTATTTTTTCACCTTGAAATTCCGATAAAATTAATTCTTTGATTTTCTCATCAGAATAACTCACCATTTTCTGATCCGTATTAAAAGAATACGCATCAGCTGCTCTGGCAAAGAGTAGTCTTAAAAAATCATATATTTCAGTAATCGTTCCAACAGTAGATCGAGGGCTCTTGTTAGTTGTTTTTTGCTCAATTGAAATTACAGGTGATAATCCATCAATCTTATCTACATCTGGTCGTTCTAATCCTCCTAAAAATTGTCGTGCATACGCAGAAAAAGTTTCTATATATCTTCGTTGTCCTTCAGCATAAATTGTGTCAAATGCAAGTGATGATTTACCACTACCACTTAAGCCAGTAATTACTACTAGTTTTTCACGAGGTATCTTAACATCTATATTTTTAAGATTGTGAACTCTAGCTCCATAAACTTCTATGTATTCTTGCTGTTTCAAAGTAGTGTTTTTTGGAAAAAAGCAAAGTTACACAAACCAATTTATTTTTTACTATAAACTTAAAACCAATTCATCTTAAAAGCCTATATTGCAACAACAATATTTCACAATGAGCTTTATACATTCGATTAGATATTATTTTGAACGCCATGGTTTTGCAGTTTCTTCAAGGCTTGCAGATAGGTTAGGAATGCGTGCTTTAAATGTGAGGTTGTTCTTTATTTACATCTCTTTTGCTACCGTTGGATTGTCTTTTGGTTTGTATTTAACCTTGGCTTTTATTTTGCGTTTAAAAGATATGATTTACACGAAGCGTACTTCAGTATTTGATTTATAATGTTTAAATTTAAATCTAAATTACATAAGGCTTTATTTTTGTTGTTATCAGTATCAGCAATTGGAATTTTGGGCTATATGGTTCTGTCAGATGTAGGGTTTATTGATGCTGCATACATGACGGTAATTACAATTTCTACTGTTGGTTTTAGAGAGCTTCATCCAATGAATGATGGGGAGAAAATATTTACAATATTTTTAATATTAACAAGCATTTCTTTATTCGGATATGCTGTTTCTGCTTTTACAGAAGCGTTGGCAAGTGGAAATTTTTTTAAACAATTAAAACTGAAGAAAGTGCAAGGGAAAATAGAAAAACTTACAGGACATATAATTGTTTGTGGTTATGGAAGAAATGGGATGCAAGCGATTGTAAAGTTAAAAAACTATCAGAAAGAATTTGTAGTTGTCGAAAAAGATAAAGAATTAATTGATTCTTTAGAAGAAGAAAGGGGGTTATATGTTGAAGGAGATGCTACATTAGATAGTGTTTTAAAAAAAGCAGGAATTGAACATGCAAGTAACTTAATTACAGCATTGCCATCTGATGCAGATAATTTATTTGTGGTTTTGACAGCACATCAATTGAATAAGGATTGTAAGATTATAAGTAGAGCATCTAATGAATCATCCTACAGTAAGTTGAAAATTGCAGGAGCAGATAATGTGATTATGCCAGATAAATTAGGCGGAGCTCATATGGCTTCTTTAGTTGTTACTCCAGATGTGTTAGAGTTTGTTGATAGATTAACAATTGAAGGAGAAACAACTGCTAATTTAGAAGAAATAGATGTAAACGATTTGCCAAAAGAATATGTAGGTAAAACCATTTTAGATTTAGATTTAAGAAAAAAAACAGGCTGTACAGTAATAGGGTTTAAACTTGCTGATGGAGATTACTTAATCAACCCAGAAGCTTCTATAAAACTTGTAGCTGATTCTAGTTTAATTGTATTGGGTAGGCCAGAGCAAATTATTAAATTAAGAAAATTGTTTTAATATCTAGTTAACAACTAGATTTCAATTTGAAGCAAATTTTATAATGATGATTTGAACTCTAGCTTTAAATTAAGTTGGGCTACTAAGGTCTATTAATAATGATTTTTTTTATCTAAAACGAATACAGTTTTAGGTTTCTATTCAAAAACTTCTAAAGAAGATTTACAAAGATTTAAGCTTAAATTAATGTAAAATTCATTTTTAACTTATAAAAGTTGTCAAAAGCTCAATTTTTTATGATATTGCGGTCAACTAAATTTAATAAACTAACTTATTTATTATGAAGAAAAAACTTCTTACGTTATTGTTTTTTGCAGTACCGATGTTAACATTTGCACAAGAAAAAGGTCTAGACCAAAAAATTGACGAAGCATTTCAGCCGATCTCAAATTTTTTCAGCCAGATTATTTTCTTTCCAGTGTACCAAAGTGAAAGTATAACAATTCCTTTTGTACTTGTTTTATTGGTTGGTAGTGCTTTATTTTTTACAATTTATTTTAAATTCCCAAATGTTTTTCATTTTAAAACTGCAATCAATGTGGTTAGAGGAAAATATGACGAAATAGATCAACACACATCTGGAGATTCAGATTTAGCTGTTGGTGGAGATATAAAAGGAACCATTAAAGATGAAAGCGAAGAGGGAGAAGTTACACATTTTCAGGCATTAGCAACTGCGGTTTCTGGAACTGTAGGTAATGGAAATATTGCTGGTGTTGCCTTGGCTATTGCTTTAGGTGGTCCTGGTGCTACATTTTGGATGGTAATTTGTGGCTTTTTAGGTATGTCAACGAAATTTGTTGAATGTACATTAGGGGTTCAGTATAGAGATGTTGGAGAAGATGGAACCGTATATGGTGGTCCAATGTATTACATTAGTAAAGGATTGAAAGAAAGAGGATTTAAAACGATAGGGAAAATTATTGCAATTATTTTTGCTGTTTTCTGTATTGGTGGATCATTTGGTGGTGGTAACGCTGCTCAATCTAACCAAGCAACCGTAGTATTAAAAGAATTATTAGGATTAGATAGTACAGCTGCAGGAGCATGGATTGGAGTTGTATTAGCAATTTTAGTTGGAATTATAATTATTGGAGGAATTAAGAGAATTGCTTCAGTAACTGAAAAAGTAGTGCCGTTTATGGCAGTATTATACTTATTAGCTTGTTTCTATATATTAGGAGTTAACTTTTCATTAATTGATGACGCATTTTCTTTAATTTTTAGAGAAGCTTTTAATCCAACAGCTATTGGAGTTGGTGGGTTTATAGGTGTGTTATTAGTTGGGTTTAAAAGAGCTGCATTTTCAAATGAAGCAGGAGCAGGTTCTGCATCTATTGCGCATTCAGCTGTAAAAACAAAATATTCTGCGTCAGAAGGGTTGGTTGCTTTATTGGAGCCATTTATTGATACAGTAGTAATTTGTACAATGACAGCTTTAGTAATTATTATATTTAACTTCGGTGGAGATGCATCAGGAGCAACAATTTTCCAATATGGAGGAGATGGAGCAGGAGCTGTATTGATTGATGGAGTTTCTTATGAAGGAGCTGGAATCACATCAAAAGCATTTGCAGCATACATCCCATATTCTAATGTATTCTTAACAATAGCAGTAGTATTATTTGCGGTTTCTACAATGATTTCTTGGTCTTATTACGGATTACAAGCATGGAAATTCTTATTTGGTAGAGGTAAAGCAGCTGATATGGCGTACAAGCTATTATTCTTATTGTTTGTAGTTATTGGAGCGGCAGCAAGTATGAAATCTATTTGGGACTTCTCTGATGCAATGATTTTTGCAATGGTGTTCCCTAATATGATAGGATTGTTCTTCTTATTCCCAGTTGTTAAAAAACAATTGAAGAGATATACAGATGCTATAAGAGTTAATAAAGCATAAATAATTTTTATGAAAATAATAAAACCCCATTTCTGGTATAATAAAAGCCAAAGAAATGGGGTTTTCTTTTTGTTGTTTAGTATCATTGTATTGCAAATAATATATTCTTTTGTAGACTTGTCTCCAACAATAAAAGAGTTTCATCAACGGAGTGTTACCGATTTACAATTAAAAATTGATGCTTTAAAAAAGATTGAACTCGAAAAAAGAAAACCAAAAATATATCCTTTTAATCCAAACTACATAACAGATTATAAAGGAGAACAATTAGGAATGTCAATTCAGGAAATTGATAGATTGTTAGCGTTTCGAAAGCAAAATAAGTTTATCAACTCTACTAAAGAGTTTCAGTTGATTACAGGAGTTTCAGATGTTTTACTAAGTGAAATCTCTCCTCATTTTAAATTTCCAGATTGGGTGCTGAAACAGCAGCAAAAGAATACAAGAGTAAAAAAATATTCTAAAGTAGTTCGTGTAGATCGTTCAACTATTGATTTAAATTTAGCCACAGCTCAAGATTTAGAAACAATAAATGGAGTTCATGAATTCCTTGCTCAAAGAATAGTTAAATACAGAAATAAGCTGCAAGGGTTTGCCTATCAATCTCAACTGTTTGAAGTTTGGAAATTGGACAAAGAATTAGCTAGCAAAATACTATCTACCTTTTTAATAGTTAATAAGCCAATCATTGAAAAGATGAATCTAAATACGGCTACCTTTAAACAGGTGCTTTCTAATCCTTATATTGATTATGATTTATGTAAAAAAATATTTGAGTTTCGAGATGAAGTTGCCGAATTACAATCAATAGAAGAATTAAAAAACATTGAAGGTTTTCCAATAGATAAATATGATAGAATAGTACTATATTTGGATGCTAAATAAACAAGCAAACAAACACTAAAATATTATTAAATTATGAATAGCATGTACTTTACAGAAGAGCATGAAGCTTTTAGAGTAAGTTTTCGTGATTTCTTGCAGAAAGAAGTAGTACCACATATAGATAAATGGGAAAAATCAGGAACGATTGATCGATTTATCTGGACGAAATTTGGAGAAATGGGGTATTTTGGATTGAATTCTCCAGAAGAATATGGCGGGTTGAATCTAGATCTTTTTTATACAGTGATCTTTTTAGAAGAATTACAAAAAATTAATTCTGGTGGATTTGCAGCTGCTATGTGGGCGCATGCATATTTGGCAATGACTCATTTAACCAAAGAAGGTGATGATAGAATTAAAACAGCATATTTAACACCGAGTATTGATGGTGATAAGATTGGTTGTTTGTGTATAACAGAGCCTTTTGCAGGTTCTGATGTTGCAGGAATGAGAACAACCGCAGTTAAAAAAGGAGACACTTATGTAATTAATGGATCAAAGACTTTTATTACTAATGGAGTATATTCAGATTATTTGGTTGTAGCTGCCAAAACAGATCCTGAAGATAAGTACAAAGGGATGAGTATTTTTGTGATAGATAGAGCAACTCCTGGGATTTCTTCGATAAAGTTAGATAAGCTAGGTTGGAGGGCATCAGACACTGGAGAAATTGCTTTTGATAATGTGGTTATTCCTGCTGAAAATTTAATGGGAGATGAAGGTGCAGGTTTTTCGTATATAATGCAGCACTTTGCATTAGAACGATTGATAATGGGTGTCAACGCACACGCAAGAGCTGAATATGCTGTTGATTATGCAATTAATTATATAGGGGAAAGACAAGCGTTTGGTAAAACGTTAGATAAATTTCAAGCATTGCGTCATAAGGTTGCAGAAATGGCAAGTGAAGTCGAAATGTGTAAAGAGTTTAATTATTCTGTTGCAAAACGATTAAACGATGGCCAGTATGTAGTTAAAGAGGCAAGTATGTCTAAGTTATTGTCAACAAAAATGGCAGACTCTGTAATTTATGATTGCTTGCAATTGTTAGGAGGATATGGTTATATGGAGGATTACCCAATGGCAAGATTATTAAGAGACAGTAGACTTGGACCGATTGGTGGTGGTACTTCTGAAATTTTAAAAGAAATTATCGCAAAAATGGTAATTGACAAAAAAGACTACAAGCCAGCAACATAGCAGTATTGTTGATAAGATAAAATTAAAATTGAGAATCGTTTTTAAAGCGGTTCTTTATTTTTTGCAATAATCATGAAAATTAGATTGTTATTAGAAATAAGATTGTACTTTTGCAATCCAATAAAAAAACAAATAGATAGATCAGAATGAAAGGAGGTGCATATATATGTTAATCATACCAGTTAAAGAAGGAGAGAATATCGATAGAGCTTTAAAACGTTTTAAGAGAAAATTCGATAGAACTAAGACAATGAGAAACTTACGTTCTCGTAAGCAGTTTGACAAGCCATCCGTGGTAAAAAGAGCTCAAAACATTAAAGCAGCTTATGTTCAGAAATTAAGAACTCAAGAAGAAGTAGGTTAGTAGTAATCCACTTTTATAATATAAAAATCCTGTTGAAAAACAGGATTTTTTTTGTTTCATAAACTTTATACTATATATATATGTAAATTTGAAAGAATCAATTCGTATAGATAATGATAGCTTCTTTTTTAGATTACTTAACTTTAGAAAGAAAATATTCTAAGCATACAATTACAGCATATAAAAAAGATTTGAATTCGTTTTTGGAGTTTTGCTCTAATGAATTTGGCGTGACAAACTTGCTAGAAGTCAACTATAGTCAAATAAGATCTTGGATTGTAAAACTTGTAAATCAAAATGTTTCTAATAGTTCAATTAATAGAAAAATTAGTTCCTTAAAGTCATTCTATAAATTTCTGCAGAAAACAACTCAAATAAAAACAAGTCCACTAGCAAAGCATAAAGCGTTAAAGGTTGCAAAAAAAGTGCAAGTTCCATTTACATCAGATGAAATAAATGAAGTAATAAACAGTTTAAGTGCTAGTGAGGGTTTTACTTCTGTTAGGGATAAATTAATGGTAGAATTATTTTATTCTACAGGAATGAGAAGGATAGAATTGACTAATTTAAAAATCAACTCGATTGACTTTCAATCTAAATTGATAAAAGTTCTAGGTAAAAGAAATAAAGAAAGGTTGATTCCTTTGCTTCCGTCTGTTGTAGAAAGTATTGCTGAATACATAGTTCTAAGAGATAAGCTGAAACCAGAGAGTGAGCATCTGTTTGTTACCGGAAAAGGAAATAAAATATATGAAACACTTGTTTATAGAGTAATAAATTGTTACTTTAGTAAGGTCTCTCCGAAGGTTAAAAAGAGTCCGCATATACTTAGACATTCATTTGCTACTCATTTACTGAATCAAGGAGCAGATTTAAACTCGGTTAAAGAACTACTTGGTCATTCAAGCTTAGCTTCAACGCAAGTTTATACTCATAATAGTCTAGAGAAAATAAAAAAAGTATACAACCAGGCTCATCCTAGGAGCCATAAAAAATAAAACGTATGAAAGTATTTATCCAATCAGTTAATTTTAATGCAGATGCAAGTTTATTAAAGTATATAGAAACTAAAGTAGGAAGCTTATCAAAGTTTCATGATAAGATTATAGATGCAGAGGTATTCTTAAAAGTTCAGAATACAAGCGGTAAGGAGAATAAAATTTCAGAGATAAAGATGAATATTCCTGGAAATGAGTTGATGGTAAAAAAGGAAACAAAGTCTTTTGAAGAAGGCATAAATGTGTGTGTAGAATCATTAAAAAGACAACTTAAAAAATCAAAAGAAAAATTGAGGGATTCAGTATCTGTTTAAAAATAAAAAAAATAGAGAAAAAAAGTTTTAGAAACAAAAAAAACTTTATACATTTGCAGTCCGTTAGAAATAGCGGATTGTTTTTTTATGCAATATGCCGATGTAGCTCAGCTGGCTAGAGCAGCTGATTTGTAATCAGCAGGTCGGAGGTTCGAGTCCTCTCATCGGCTCAAAAAAACAAAAGTTCATTGAACAAGGGTGAGATACTCAAGTGGCCAACGAGGGCGGACTGTAAATCCGCTGACTACGTCTTCGCAGGTTCGAATCCTGCTCTCACCACCATAGTTTTTCTAATTGAAAAACAAAGGATTAAAAATAAGAATGCGAAAGTAGCTCAGTTGGTAGAGCGTCAGCCTTCCAAGCTGAATGTCGCCGGTTCGAACCCGGTCTTTCGCTCTAATTTTTAAGCCGGTGTAGCTCAGTTTGGTAGAGCGCATCCTTGGTAGGGATGAGGTCACGGGTTCAACTCCCGTCGCTGGCTCAAATAAAATAGTATACAATAAACACTAAATATAATTAAGAATTAAAATTTAATAATCATGGCAAAAGGAACTTTTGATCGTTCGAAACCACACTTAAACATTGGTACAATTGGACACGTTGATCACGGTAAAACTACATTAACAGCTGCAATCACTAAGGTTTTAGCAGAAAAAGGTCTTTCTAAGGCGTTGGATTTCGATCAAATCGATAATGCTCCTGAAGAAAAAGAAAGAGGTATTACAATTAATACATCTCACGTTGAGTATTCAACAGCTAACCGTCACTACGCACACGTTGACTGTCCTGGTCACGCGGATTACGTAAAGAACATGGTTACTGGTGCTGCTCAAATGGACGGTGCTATTTTAGTTGTTGCTGCAACTGATGGACCAATGCCACAAACTAGAGAGCATATCTTATTAGGAAGACAAGTAGGTATTCCTAGAATGGTTGTATTCATGAATAAAGTGGATATGGTTGATGATGAAGAATTAATCGAATTAGTAGACATGGAAATTAGAGATTTACTTTCTTTCTATGAATACGATGGTGATAATGGACCTGTAATTGCAGGATCTGCATTAGGTGCATTGAACGGAGAAGAAAAATGGGTTGACACTATCATGGAATTAATGGAAGCTGTTGATTCTTGGATCGAAGAGCCATTAAGAGAAGTTGATAAAGATTTCTTAATGCCAATTGAAGATGTATTTTCTATTACTGGTCGTGGAACTGTAGCTACAGGTCGTATCGAAACTGGTATTGCTAATACAGGAGATGCAGTTGATATTATTGGTATGGGAGCTGAGAAATTAACTTCTACAATTACTGGTATTGAAATGTTCCGTCAAATCTTAGATAGAGGAGAAGCTGGAGATAATGCAGGTATCTTATTAAGAGGTATTGATAAAGAGCAAATCAAAAGAGGAATGGTAATCTGTAAGCCAGGTTCTGTAACTCCACATGCTAAATTTAAAGCTGAGATATACGTTCTTAAAAAAGAAGAAGGTGGACGTCATACTCCATTCCATAACAACTACCGTCCACAGTTTTATGTAAGAACTACAGATGTAACAGGTACTATTAATTTACCTTCAGGTGTTGAAATGGTAATGCCAGGAGACAACCTTACAATTACTGTAGATCTTCACCAACCAATTGCAATGAACGTAGGTTTACGTTTCGCAATTAGAGAAGGTGGTAGAACAGTTGGAGCTGGTCAGGTAACTGAAATTCTTTAATAGAATACAATAAATAAATTTTCAAGGTGCTTCTCAATTTGAGTTAGCACCTTGTGTTTACGGGCGTAGCTCAGTTGGTAGAGCACTGGTCTCCAAAACCAGGTGTCGTGAGTTCGAGTCTCTCCGCCCGTGCAAATAACTAATAATATGATAAAATATATCAAAGAATCATTTGAAGAACTAAGTAATCATGTTTCATGGTCACCTAGAGAAGAAGCACAAAAGTCAACTGTAGTTGTAGCTGTGTTTACAATTATTTTTGCATTAGCTGTCTTTGCAGTAGATTCTGTTTTTCAATTAGGTTTAGATAACTTTTTTACCATGTTTAATAATTAATTATGGCTGAATCAGTTAAAAAATGGTACGTAGTTAGAGCTATTGGAGGTCAAGAGAATAAAGTGAAAGCTTATATCGAGACAGAAATTGCTCGTCTAGGACTGTCTGATTATGTAGACCAGGTTTTGGTGCCAAAAGAAAAGGTTATTCAAATTAGAAGTGGGAAAAAGGTTACTGTAGAGAAAGTCTATTTTCCAGGATACATAATGGTCGAAGCTAATTTAGCTGGAGAGGTTCCTCACGTTATTAAATCTGTAACTGGTGTTATTGGTTTTTTAGGTGAAGTTAAAGGAGGTGCTCCTGTACCATTAAGAAGAGCAGAAGTAAATAGAATGTTAGGTAAAGTTGATGAACTTTCAGTAGAAAATGAAAACATTGCTATACCATATATTATTGGAGAAACAGTAAAAGTTGTTGATGGTCCATTTAATGGGTTTGACGGTACAGTTGAGAAGATAAATGAAGAGAAAAGGAAATTAGAAGTTATGGTGAAAATCTTTGGACGTAAGACTCCATTAGAATTAAGCTATATGCAAGTAGATAAAATTTCATAATTGTTACATAAATAGAAATTGATTTTTCGGGGAGCTTCCACAAACTGAAAAAATTAAACTAAAGATTTAAGAATGGCAAAAGAAGTTAGTAAGGTTGTAAAATTACAAGTGCGCGGAGGAGCGGCAAACCCTTCTCCACCAGTTGGACCTGCATTAGGTGCTGCCGGAGTTAATATTATGGAGTTCTGTAAGCAATTTAATGCTAGAACTCAAGACAAACAAGGAAAAGTCTTACCAGTAGCAATTACTGTATATAAAGACAAATCTTTTGATTTTGTTGTTAAAACTCCACCAGCTGCAGTTCAATTATTAGAAGCAGCAAAAATTAAAAAAGGTTCTGGAGAGCCTAACCGTAAGAAAGTTGCAAAAGTTTCTTGGGATCAAATTAAAGTTATTGCAGAAGACAAAATGGTAGATTTAAATGCATTTACAATTGAATCAGCAATGAAAATGATCGCAGGTACAGCACGTTCTATGGGATTAACAGTAACAGGAAACGCTCCAGCTTAAACTTTTAATAACATTTTTCAAAATGGCAAAATTAACAAAAAAGCAAAAGGAAGCTAACGCAAAGTTAGATAACACTAAAGTTTATAACGTAAGTGAAGCTTCTGCTTTAATAAAAGAAATAACAAATGTGAAATTTGATGCATCTGTAGATTTAGCAATACGTTTAGGAGTAGATCCTCGTAAAGCAAATCAAATGGTTCGTGGTGTTGTAACATTACCACACGGAACAGGTAAAGATGTAAAAGTTTTAGCATTAGTTACTCCAGATAAAGAAGCTGATGCTACTGCAGCAGGAGCTGATTATGTTGGATTAGATGAGTACCTTCAAAAAATTAAAGGAGGATGGACAGATGTTGATGTAATTATTACTATGCCAAGTGTGATGGGAAAATTAGGTCCTTTAGGTCGTGTTTTAGGACCAAGAGGTTTAATGCCTAACCCAAAAACAGGTACAGTAACAATGGATGTAGCAAAAGCTGTAAAAGATGTAAAAGCTGGTAAAATTGACTTTAAAGTTGATAAAACTGGTATTGTACATGCAGCAATTGGTAAAACATCATTCGACGCTGATAAAATTGCAGATAATGCAAATGAATTATTACAAACAATTGTTAAACTAAAGCCAACTACAGCTAAAGGGATATACATCAAAAGTATTTTCATGTCTAGTACAATGAGTCCTAGTGTTGCAGTTGATTTTAAATCAGTTTAATAAGCAGTTAAAACTTAGAATTTATGACTAGAGAAGAAAAATCACAAGTAATCCAAGATTTAACAGCGAAATTAGCAAGTACAAACACTATCTATTTAGCAGATATCTCAGGTTTAGATGCATTAACAACATCTAACTTAAGAAGAGCATGCTTCAAGGCAGATGTTTCAATGGCAGTTGTTAAAAATACATTACTTTCTAAAGCAATGGAAGCTTCTGATAAAGATTTCGGAGAGTTACCAGATGTATTGAAAGGAAATACTTCAATTATGCTTGCTGAAGCAGCTAATGCACCAGCAAAAGTAATCAAAGAGTTTAGAAAAAAATCAGATAAGCCCGTATTAAAAGGAGCTTTTGTTGAAGCGTCAATCTATGTTGGTGATGACCAATTAGACACACTTGTAAACATTAAGTCTAAAGAAGAACTTATTGGAGATATTATCACATTATTACAATCACCGGCTAAAAATGTTATTTCAGCATTGCAGTCTAGTGGTCAAAAACTTTCTGGTATTCTTACAACATTATCAGAAAAATAAGTACGCGCACTAATAAACTATAATAAATAAAATTTTTAAAACAATTAAA
>Ga0209292_1000110_pt1 | contig 116126 bp, 96 predicted proteins | sample GOMGulsemesocosm_2_FD_184634 | JGI IMG/M metagenome (GOLD analysis project Ga0209292, IMG submission 184634) | Methane-oxidizing microbial communities from mesocosms in the Gulf of Mexico - GOM9C Gulf of Mexico (SPAdes) (version 2) | ecosystem: Environmental > Aquatic > Marine > Cold seeps... | reverse complement strand
GAATTTATGCGATATTTAGTCATGAGGAATTACTTTATATTGGTAAAGCATCGCAACAGGCTTTAGGTTATCGATTAAGTAGCTATTTCAAACAAGTAAATGGGAAGTGTGAAGTCGCTTCTGGTCATGCTTGGACCAGTCAACCAACGCATGTCATAACATGGGCAGTCCCAGAGAATATGTTCTTCGAAGCTAGTGCTCTTGAGGAATTTCTGATTGACCATTTTAAGTACGAACTCCCTGATAATACTGTAGGTAAAAGCGCTTAATAGTGTCTGTATTGCAAATATTGAGAATCATAAAGGATTGCTTGTGAAAGATTTAGAATCTGAAAAGAAAATTGCGGTATTAATTGATGCTGAAAATGCTCAGTATTCTGTCTTGGAAGCTGTTCTTGCAGAGCTTTCAAAGCATGGTCATATTGTTGTAAAAAAAGCATATGGTGACTGGAGTTCAGTTCATTTAAAGAACTGGAAGCAGCCATTGAATGAATTGGCAATTAACCCAGTTCAGCAGTTCTCTTACACACAAGGAAAGAATTCTTCTGATGCTGCAATGATTATTGATGCAATGGATCTTCTTTACTCTGGAAAATTCCATGCTTTTGCTTTAATTACCAGTGATAGTGATTTTACAAAGTTAGCATCTAGATTAAAAGAGTCACAAATTTATGTCTTTGGTGTAGGTGAACAGAAAACTCCATTAGCTTTCAGAAATGCTTGTGATGATTTTATATCCACTGAAGTTCTTAGAGATATAGAAGTTGAAGCTGATAGTGAAATTATTGCCAAAGAAAGTGGAGAGAGCAGCCCTAAAATACCGAAACAGAAACTTCGTCAAGATACTAGATTATTGAAAATATTAAGAAACTCTGTTCGAGAGTACTCTGATGATGATGGCTGGGCTAATTTAGCAAACTGCGGTGGATTAATAAAACGACAATACTCAGATTTTGACTCAAGAACATATGGCTACCTTACTTTAACCAAGCTCATTGAAGCTACTGAGCTTTTTGAAATTGATAGGCGTAAAACTAATAATGGCAATAGACACCAGATTTATATAAAAGATGCTCGTGCATAGAGTATTTAATCGTTATTAATATTAAAGTTTTAACGGAGACTTATCCAAGGATTCGGTCTCCGTTCTGTACTTAAAAACCAAGAAAATTTCAGTCCAACTAAATCTACTTATGCAACTCACCCAATCCCACAACCGCATTAACAAATATCTCCATCTGCACTTCAGGCGGATTCGCTTCAGGAATCAACAAACCACGCTGCACGGCTTCACGCTGACCAATGCGTTCGTACCACGCAATTAAGTTAGCGTGCTTTGTACTCTTACCTGCTGCTAATTCCAACATTTCACCAATAGGATGAACAAACGCCATTCTCACCCAAGGGAAAAAGGCAATGTCGGCTATGGAGTATTCGTCTCCGGCAAAATATTCATGACCTTCTAATAACGTATTCAGCACGTTGAATAAACGGTTCACTTCTTGTGCGTAGCGCTGTGTTGCAACCGGGTGTTCGTTATTCCAAGCGCCGCCCCATACCAACAGCTGGCCAAAGTTTGGGCCTAGGCCGCTCATTTGTAGCATCAGCATTTCGATGACCTTGGTGCGCTTTAGCAGGTCTTTGGGTAGCAAGGTGCCTGACTTCTCGGCTAGGTAATACAGTATTGCGCCCGACTCGCTGACGATCACTTCGCCGTCTTTTAGTAATGACTCTTTTTGAAAAGCTAGGTTTGGTTGGGGTTCATGGCGGTAAATTCTGGGCGGGTATTAGCGCCGTCGTTTAAGCCTTTATGAACGTTGTATTGCAGGCCTAGCTCTTCTAGTGCGATGGATATCTTTAGGCCGTTGGGTGTTGCGTCTGTGTATAAGTCGATCATTGTGTTTGTCATGTTGGGTCTCGCTAATAGGTTGCTGTTGCTTAATGTTGTTCAAAGTATACGGGGTGCGTTTTTAATGAATAGATCACAAATATGCGTTTACTTGTCGCAAATATGCAGATAGCTTCTAATCACGGTTTTGTGGTGAGCGAGTAGGCATATGGAGAGGAGAGTGCATGAACTGGGATGATATTAAGATCTTTCTGGCCATCGCGAAGATGGGCGGTTTGAAGAAGGCGGCGAAGGTATTGGGTATTCATCATTCTTCGTGTGCGCGCAGAATTAATACTTTGGAAGCGGACTTGGGGATTCAGTTGTTTGATCGTCTACCCAGTGGTTATGCATTAACCCAGGGCGGTGAGCAGTTGTTGCGTTCGTCGCAGCAGATACAAGAAGGTTTTAATGCGATAGACCGTGATGTGCTGGGTAAGGATTTACGTATTGAAGGGGATTTATGTTTAACCCTGACCAATGGTTTGGCGTGTCATTTGTTAATGCCCGATCTTAATGAGTTTATGGCCCTGTACCCTGATATTAATTTGAAGATTGTGATGAGTTACGGCATGCACGATCTGGCGAGTAGAGAGGCGGATGTTGCGATTCGCCATGTTGATAATCCCCCTGATTCTTTAACCGGTAAACGTGTTGGACGTATTAGTGAATGCGCGTATGCCAGCAAGCGCTATTTAGCGGAACACGATGTGCTGAATGATCCCGAAGGGTGTCATTGGCTTGGCTGGGGTGATGGGTTAACTTCAAAATCTAGTCATTTGAAGTGGGCGGGGAAAGATCAATACCCTAACGTACCGGTGAGGGGGGATATGTATTCTGATGTGCTGCAGTTAGCGGGTATTAAAGCGCACATGGGGATTGCTTCGTTACCGTGTTATCTGGGTGATAGTGACCCTGATTTGGTAAGGTTGCCGAATGTGAAGCCGGTGCCTTCTGAATGGTTGTGGGTATTGGCGCATAAGGGGATGGCGAAGAATGCTCGGGTTAGGGTATTGATTGATTTTTTGGCGGGGGTGTTTGTGAAGCATGAGGGGTTGTTGGGTGGGGAGGTGATTTGTGCTTGAAGCTATATTAGAGATGTCATCCGTTTTGTTTGTTATGGCTGCGTTGTTATCAATTCCGTTTATATTAGTGATAATAACCAACCTTGAAAATGATAAGACGAGTAAGTGGTCAAGATTTTTTAAGCATTTATCAAAGAATTATTTGTCTACTAGAGTTTTTATTTCGAGCTGCTTAATTGGAGGGGTCATATATTATTTTATGTATTCTTTTCTTCAGTCAGGTTCTATCGCTCATTTTTTAATGATTGGTGCACTTATTGGTGGCTCCCTTATTCAGTATTACGATCTTTTAGATATTCAATATAGATGGTTGCATTTAAGGCTATTCAAATTGCTGTTCTTGGTTGGTATTTCTTTATTGCTGGTTGTTTTAGGTTATTCTATCTGGATAACAACATTTATTGGTTTCTTTAGTTTTATTGTGATTACGACCTTGTTGTTTGTTGAACAAGTGCTTTTAGATGCATTAAAAAATGGGAGTGACAGTAATAAATGACACAGTTAATAGGTACTAGATATAGGGATGTAGAATAATTCGTATGGATGATTTTTTAGCAGTAGTAGCAATATTTATCTCTTGTATCAGTGGGTATCTGGTATTTGATCTCTTTTATACAGGATTCTCTTGGGCTGTTTTATTCAGTGCTATAGGTGGTTTTATTCTTGTGCATCTAATCTGGCCGAAGAAGCTTGACGAAGACAGTGCTTGGTATGATGCTCTTGAATTTATCTTTGATTTTCCTTATCGACTTATGGCGGCTTTAGTTCGAGGTGTTGTGAGAGGTGGAAGTGATGTTGTGGATTTAGATTTTTAGCTATTAATGGAATTCTAGAAATAGTGAAGCATATAACTATATTAATAATTTTTATCATGCTTACAGGATGTGTTGTATATCCTCAGAAGCATGCTGCTGAACCAATGTATGAAGTTCAAATCGATGATGAAGGTATTGTGGGGGTAGTATTAAAGCCATCGAACGACCTTAGTATTTCTGCACTTAAAGAGATTTCACCTTCTGTTGCTAATGTCGGTCGTTGCGATGGTGGTAGAGTATTAACAAATAGTACCATTAACCATTTCATCTCTAGCCCAGCTGTATATGGTTGGATGAAGGTTGCTTTTATAGTTCCTGCTGATTCATGGGAATCTATAGAAATATGTGCAACCGGAAGCGATGGAACTCAATATTATTGGGCTGATGGCTATGTTAATGTGCTGGATGCATAATGGAATAGCTTAGTTCTCTATCGATATATAAATAATGTAATTTATATATCGATTTTAGTTTAACTCGAGCTGTCGTTATCAGCTTGCTTCAGCTTTGCGCCTTTCGCTATAGCGGTCGACCAGAAAGCTTTTGTCATCTCTGGTTAAATACGTGAATCGCATCAGTTCCTCCATTACGTCGACTATGCGGTCGCGGAAACCTGAGTCTTTCATGCTGCCATCTTCATTAAACTCATTGTACGCCTTGGCAATCGAAGATTGATTCGGGATGGTTAACATCCGCATCCAGCGTCCTAATACACGTAAACTATTTACTGCATTAAAACTCTGCGAGCCACCTGTTACTTGCATGACTGCGAGGGTTTTTCCTTGAGTTGGGCGTACTGCTCCAGCAGACAATGGAATCCAATCAACCTGAGTTTTCATTGCCCCTGACATATTGCCGTGAATTTCTGGAGATGACCAAACTTGTCCTTCTGACCAAATCACCAGTTCGCGTAACTCTTTAACTTTAGGGTGGTCTTTAGACTCATTATTATCGAATAAAGGTAATCCTTTCGGATCGAAGAAGCGAACTTCAGCCCCCATTGACTCTAAGATACGACCTGCTTCTTCTGCAGATAAGCGGCTGTAAGAACGCTCTCTTAAAGAACCGTACAGCACCAGAATTCGTGGTTTATGCCCGCTACTGTGATCATTGTTCTTCTGTAGCGTTAGGTTAAAGGTATGTTCTGCTAAATATTCACTGCTCATGAGTATCTTCCTATATAAGAGTTTTTAACCGATGCGTTAAGCTCGGTCTTGCTGCGTTTTCTTATAAGTCGTAAGGGAGCCTAAAAAGACGAAATATTAATCACTATTTCTTTAAATACATTTGTTGTCCTTTTTTTAACTTAATTTCGTCTTTTTTCAATGTCTGCCGTCATATCCCCAAAGCAGCCAATTTTGGCACGCAGATTGATGAACAGAGGTAATATTTTATGACAACAGCTCAGATAAAAAATGTAGTGATTATTGGTGCAGGTCCGGTGGGTCTAGCAGCAGCGGCGCACAGTATTGCACGTGGATTAAAACCCATCGTATTAGAAAAAGGTGATCATGCTGGGGCAGCAATGGCAGAGTGGGGCCATGTACAAGTATTTACGCCTTGGAAATATCTTGTGGATAAAGCCGTACAGCCATTATTGGAGAAAGCTGGTTGGGAATATCCAGATAAAGAATCTCTAGCGACGGGTCAGGAGATCGTTGATCGTTATTTGATTCCGGCAGCGCAAACCCCAGAGCTTAATGAGGTTATTACGTATAGCGCTGAAGTGATTGCTGTTGCGAAAACGAACTTAAGTAAACACTCTTCTACTGATCGTGATCAGGCTGATTACAGTGTGCACTTCCGTATGCCTGATGGTTCGTATCATCGAGTTCAGGCTGATGCTGTGATTGATGCATCGGGCACTTGGGATAATCCGAATCCAATTGGCCTGGATGGTTTACCGATAGCGGGCGAGCGTGAGAACCAGGAGTTCATTAATTACGCTATTCCTGATGTGTATGCCAAAGAGCGTGAAATTTATGCTGGCAAGCGCACTCTGGTATTAGGCGGTGGCCACTCTGCGATTAATGTCGTATTGGATTTAATCAAGCTGCAACAGGAAATTCCAGAGACTAAAATCCATTGGGGTTTGCGTCGCAATAACTTAGAGAAACTTCTGGGTGGTGGTATTAACGATAAATTACCGGCTCGTGGAGAGCTCGGTCTGGCTGCAAAAGCGGCCATCGATAGTGGTTCTTTGAATGTATTAGCGCCACTTAAGGTAGAAAGTATTCAGCAGAAAGAAAGTGGCTTAGAAGTTACGTTAAGTGTTGATGGTCAATATCAAGCAATTGAAGTCGATCGCATCGTAGTGGCGGCTGGCTTTCGACCGGATCTGAATATGCTGCGTGAGTTGCGTCTCGACATAGATGAGATTGTTGAAGCTCCCAGCACATTAGCGCCACTGATCGATCCGAACCTACATTCTTGTGGCACGGTAAAGCCACACGGTGTGGTGGAGCTATCACATCACGATAAGAATTTTTATATTGTGGGCATGAAAGCGTATGGCCGTGCACCTACTTTCCTAATGTTGACGGGTTATGAACAGGTTCGTTCAATTACCGCTGAGCTGGCTGGGGATTTCGAGGCTTCACGTCGAGTTGAACTGGTATTGCCAGCGACCGGCGCCTGCAGCACCAAGAGACCTGCTCAAGCGAAGAGTGAAACTGAGGAAAAAGCCACTGCTAGCTGTTGCGGGACAACCGAGGAAGTCGCAACAAGTTGTTGCGGTTAACGGAGAACTTGAATGAAACTCCACGCTTCGTGGAAAGCACCCGCTGACATTCGTCAGCTGGATGCCTCTTCCAATCACCAATTTTCAATCATGCTGTTGGGTATTGCTCAGATCTGTAGTTGGGGCACTTTGTATTACAGCTTTCCTCAAATTGCTGAAGCCGCTATGGCAGAGTTCAGTTGGAATAAGTCAGAAACCTATGGCGCTCTAACCCTAGGCTTAATGTTATCGGCCTTTGCGGGTTTGCCGATTGGTTCAGCCATTGATCGAGGCCATGGTCGATTAGTAATGACGTGGGGATCGGTGCTAGCAGGGCTGCTATTTCTTCTAGGTTCACAACTGAATTCGTTACTTGGCTTTTATCTACTATTCGGGGCCATTGGTTTTTTACACAGCGCCACTTTATATGAAGCCGCTTTTAGTGTGATTGCTAATCGCTTTAATGGTGAACAGAGTAAAAAGCATATTACGACTCTGACGCTATGGGGAGGTTTTGCCAGTACCTTGTTTATTCCATTAATCGAATGGCTACTACAGCATGGCGATTGGCGTCTTGTGATGCAGATTATCGGCCTGATTAATATCTTAATTTGCGGCGTAATTTATTATCGCCTGCCACAAGCAGATCCCGTTTTAGTCGAACAGCACTGCTGTGAAAAAGAGCAAAAGGAGCAGAAAGATAAACCAAAACGTAATTTAGCTTGGGCGCTGAGGCAACCGGTATTTTGGACATTACTGATTTGTTTTTCTATTTTTGCTGCGGCGACGACTGCTTTTAAATTTCACTTATACCCGCTGTTGCTGGAGAAAGGTTTAAGCGCTAAAGAAGTCGTGGGTGTGCTTATGGTATTGGGGCCAGCTCAAGTAGTAGGGCGTTTGCTACTAAAGCTATTCTTTGAACAAATATCCATGATTCATCTCGGTATTTTAGTGGCCTCAGCATTGCCGGTTGTATTTTCTGCACTGGCATTCTTGCCAACAGAATTTTGGATCATTATTCCATTCGCTATTTTATTTGGTGCAGCCACAGGCACTATGACCATAGTAAAAGGTAGTGCTGTGCCTGAATTATTAACCCGTGATGCTTATGGTGCTATTAATGGTGCGATGAACCTGCCGGTTAAAACCATTAAGGCACTATCACCGTCCATTGCTGCTTTAATCTGGGTTATCGCGGGTGGATATCAGGGGTTATTGCAGGTGTTAATTGTTCTTGGGGTTTTGGCCTCGTTGTGCTTTGCCTTAGCGAGTTTACTGACGAATAAGAAAACCTAAAATTCATTCTTTTAGAATTGACTATCGATTATATCGATCTTAACTAGTTTGCATCTAGTGGTTTTAAGCTAACATACAGAATATAACGTTTTATTGAGAGGCATCCATAGAATTATGACTTTGGAGAAAATCTGGGGCGAATATCGCACCGCACTAAAGGCTTTTTTACACAGTAAAATTGCTAATCCCGCTGATGTCGATGATGTGTTGCAGGACATATTAATAAAGACTCACAAGAACATGGGCCAAATTCGCTCCCACGATAGCGTTAAGTCATGGTTATTTCAGGTGGCTAACAATACCATTATTGATTTTTATCGCGGTAGCGCAAAAAACAATGATCTAAAGGAAGACGACTTATGGTTCAGTGAAGAAGAAGCTGAAATTAAATCTGAATTGTCGCAATGTATTGAACCTTTTATTCACTCATTACCAGAATCTTCAGCAGAACTTCTAACAGCTATTGATATTCAGGGAGAATCACAGAAGCAATACGCAGAGTCTCTCGGTATCAGCTATTCAACGCTCAAGTCTCGTGTACAGAAGGCACGTACAGAATTACGAGGTTTATTTGATAACTGTTGCCACATGAAGCTCGATGCTCAGGGTAACTTAATGGACTATGAAGAAAAATCGAATCACTGTGATGGATGTGGCTAGTCGAACAGGATTGCGTTAATTATCGTCTTTATAATTCCACTTGCGTCTTAGTTATTAAAGAAAGTATTACAGCTAACTAATAATAAGTGAGGAAAATTATATGACCCGACGAGTAAAAACAATCGCTGAATCTAAAAGCAGCAATCATTGCTGCCAACTTTTAGAACATAAAAAATCCCATGTATTTTCCTTGAGTGAACTTCTGATTGATATTCAGCGTGACGTGAAGAAAAAAACAATTGAAAATGCCAGAGTGCAAGCTTCTTAATACTAGAAGGGATTGGAGGGCACTCCATAAGGCTCATCATCAACCCCCGCTACGTCTTATGCTGGTTAATTTCATAAATCACTCCGTTATTATTGTTGATATTTACTGGTATCAAAAATAAGACGCTAGAGTTATGAGAAGGACGGTATGAAATCATCGACTTCGCTATAGACATTGAGCTACGCCAGACTAAACTAATAGGTCACTATGTGCCCTATTAGAGTAATAATGAAATCTATCGTCTTATTTTTTCTAACCCTGCTGCCTATTTCCGCCTTTAGTGCCGAAACCCTCACTATTGCAACTTTCCCTATTCCGTTGATGGTGGAATCGAAAGATGAGGGGATTTTTATTGAATTGACTCAGGCGTTAGCAAAGGAAGCTGGTTTTGAATTGGTCATTATCGTATTGCCACCTCAGCGTGCATTGGAAGATTTTGAAGCCAATAACGTTGATGGTATCTTCCCTGCTTTAAAAGTCACTATGCCAGAAAAATATGTGCGATCTAGTTTAGTTTATGTAAAACGAGATTACTCTTTTACAGTTAAGGGGAAGCCGCCCTTAGAAAAAATCGCCGATTTGTCGGGAAAGCTTGTAGCGATTACCTCAGGCTATCCTTATGCGGAGAAACTAACGACTGATAAAAGTATTCGTTTTGTGGTAACGAATAGCGATGGGCAAAATGTAAAAATGCTATTGGCAGGTCGAGTTGATGCATTTGTTGTGGAAGAAAAATCGGGCTTGGAAGCATTTTCGAATAATGGCAGTCGTAAACAAATATCTTATAATCCAGCTCAGCCGCTGAGCGAGCAGGATGTGTTTTTTGCTTTTCAAAAAAATATTCGTGGAAAGATGCTTGCCGATAGGATCAGTGCGGCACTGGTAGTTTTAAAAGCTAACGGCACCTTTGCACGTATTATGGCTAAAGCTAAGTAAGAGCGAACTAACTGTTAAAGCCTTCCACATGAGTCACTTTCGAACATAGTATTCAGCACATATATCTATCGACCTACTTCTGTGCTTAGGGTATTGCATATATGCGAAGGGGTTATTCAATTGAATACCGATAATAGGTAATGCAGCAAAAATCTAAACTGTTAAAGTTAGACGCTTTATAACTGAATCAATAGTTTTACATTGCAGGATTAATTATGGATCTACCGCTTTCAGTCAAAATATCCTTAACGTCTTCATTCGCGTTTTTCATGCTCGCGTTAATTACCGGCGTCTGGAAATACAGCTTGATGACCCAGTCCGATAAAGGGCAGTCGCGTTATTATGTGGATATCGCGCATCGTTCTTCTTTTTTATACGCCTATGCTGCTTTGTTGCTCGCGGTATTCTCTTATTTAAGTCAGTTTCCAGAGTGGCTCAATATACTCGCGGTGGTGGGGTCTGTCTTTTTCTATGCGGCCGCTGTTCTTGGCTATGTCTATCAGGGAATTTTAAATAAAACCAATAATCAAATACGTTCTTCTATTCGTAAAGAGCCGTCTTCTACACCGATGTGGTTAACGCATCTGTTTACCTTCAGTTTGATTGTGGCGGAAATTGGCGGAGCTTTGGTTTTAGGCTTAGGGGCGATGCAGGCAATTTGGGCATAGCCTGACGAGGGATTCGCTTATGGATATTCGAATAATAACGTTGGCTGAAGCCTTACCGATTAGGCACTGTGTTTTGTGGCCTAATAAACCAGTGTCATTCTGTAAAGTCGATGGCGATGATACGGCAAACCATTATGGTGCGTTCTTAAATAATGAATTGATTAGTATTGCTTCGGTTTATATTGATGGCAAAGTAGCAAGGCTGAGAAAGTTTGCCACGTTAGAAAACTTTCAAGGCCGTGGCGCGGGTACGCAACTTATTAGCCATGTCGTTGCTGAGCTTAAACATACGCAGGTTGAAACCTTTTGGTGTGATGCGCGAACTACGGCGGTTGGTTTTTATAAGAGGTTGGGTATGGATGTGCAGGGTGCTGAGTTTGTTAAATCTGGCATCGCTTATTATAAAATGGAAGTTGCTATTAACCTGAACCTTAAATAGATTTCTGCTCTATGAATACCTCGTTACTCTATCGTTATATTGTCGCCAATAGGGGACGGGCATGGCATTAAACTGATTAAGCTGACTAATGTGACAGTCGGCCTTTAGATAACTCAACTACAATTCTATTCATTACTCGATATCAGGAATGTCCATGAGGCATCTTAATGTGTTGATTAGAATTATTCTGATAGCAACCTGCTCAATCTCTTCGGCTTGGTCTGAAGAATTAAGGATTCTGTGTTGGGAAGGTTATGCTACTGCCCAGTATACTCAGAAGTTTGAGCAGTATATAAAGCAAAAATACCAAGTTGATTTGAACATCAGCGTGACCAATGTTTCTGATCCGCAAGAGTTCTTTGATGGCATTCGTGGCAAAGACTTCGATCTAATCAGCCCTGCCCATAATATTCCAAAATCTGCTCATTGGGCCTTCATCGAACAGAAGCTTGTACTTCCCATTAATCTAAGCAATGTTCCGAATTATCAACATATTATACCGGCGCTTAAAAAGGCTGATTATATAACGGAAGATGGTGTGGTTTATGGTGTTCCTATTGTTTATGGGCATTACGGACTTGCTTATAATACTGAGATCATTAAAGAAGAACCGGAATCTTGGGATATATTCTGGGATCCCAGGTATGCCGATAAATATGCGATAAGTGCCGATTATCATGAGGCTAATATTTATATTACGGCGTTGGCGCTGGGGTATGAAAAATCAGAGATATTTGAATTTTCAGGTCTGCGTGATAATAAAGAGTTGAAGCAGCGACTTGCAAAGCTTGCGTCAAATGCGAAGTTATACTGGGTGGGTGTCGATAAAGCAGAAGACATTAAAGATTTAGCACTGGCGACAGCATGGGGGTTTTCTTTTGGAGAATTAAATAAAAAAAGTGAAAAGTGGAAGTTTGCGTCCCCTAAAGAGGGCGTGACGGGATGGATTGATAACTGGTTAATAGGCTATTCATTGGAGACTCGACCCACATTAAAGCGCATTGCTGAAGAGTGGATTAATTATTCTATTGGGCCTGAAATGCAAGTCGCCTATGTGCGTGATATTAGACAGTTCCCCGTTAACCTTACGATTAAAAAATTATTATCTGCCAACGATGTAGAGAAGTTTGGTCTAAATAATCCTGATTACTTTCAAGAAAATTTTATACCTTGGAAGATATTAAGTATTGATGATCAGTATGGATTTGAATCTTTATGGGCGCACGCTAAGCAATGAGTGATTTTTATTTAACAGCCTGAAAACCTTCTATAATTGTGTATGAATTCTCAAAGGAGCGTAAACATGAAAATACTCGGCAGATCGCTATTATTGGCACTTCTTGTTGGTTTTGGGTTGCCGTTAGTACAGGTGCAGGCTGAAGAGGTATTGATTGCTGCTGAGGACGATTGGATTCCTTATGCCCGTAGCGATGGCACGGGCCTGGCCAATGAAATTATCATTGCCGCCTATGATAGTCTTGGGATTAAAGTACGCTATAACATTTATCCTTATGCACGAGTATTACGTTTAGTCGCGACAGGGAAGTATGTTGCAGGCTTTAACGTCCCCCTTGATGAAGAGAGCAAGGAACGATATTTGTTGGGTAAGGAGCCTTTGTATAACGCTGTTTCAGCTTATTATCAGCATACTCAAACCCCTCTTGTGGCGAAGAGCAGTGATGAACTTAATAGTGGTCGTGTTATTGGTGTCGTAAGGGGTTATGGCTACGGTGATCATTATCTGGAGCTACGTAAGCAAGGCCGTATTATAGAGTTGGTGAGCAACTCTGAATCGGGTAATTTGAAGATGCTTTCTGCGGGCCGTATGAACGCTACTATTATCTATGACAAGACCGCTAACATATTGCTCGAGCAGCTTAAGCTGAAAGATATTATTGAATACGCTTTCATTAATGAATCGACTCCTATTTATTTAGCATTCTCGAAATCTCATCCAAAGGGCCAATATTTTTCTGATAAATTTGATGAGGGTATGAGACTGATTAAAGCGAATGGAACCTATCAGCGAATTATGAATTCTTATTAGTGCGGCCATGATCACTATTATCTGAGCCGACTGACATGAAGTATCAGTCGGTCATATGAGATGGATTCAAGTTCGTATCATGTTTTGTTATTATGCTTATATCTTAATTTCCCATTTCTATTGCTAAGCATGTCCCTTCGACAGAGTACTTATGAAAGCCCCTTTCCGTTTCAAGTTACCGACTTTTCCTTCCTTCAGCGCCCGTGTACTGCATAACTGGTTCAGTATTGCTCTGGTATTGCCTTTGTTCATTGTGGGTATGAGCACTAGAAAGTATGGTTAAGTTTTAGGTAGATAGAGCGATAGGTAGGCTCTTCTGTGTTGAACCATAGAGCTTGCGTTGTTAGACCTGTATTATCACCTTCAATTCTGGAAAAGAGATTATCAATGCTTAAATTTGAACGCTGCAGTGTCAAAGCGTGTGTAGACGAGCTGATCGCATTGGGTAAAAAAAATGAGCGGATGTGGAATCTATTTAATTGGTTGGCTAATAATGATGAGTTGCAACATGGCACTCAGGCAGAAATTATTAAGCTGTATGTGGAGGGTGAATTAGCAGGTTATAGCTTGCTTGAAAGCTACCAAGACCGAACCGATAAAATAACATTGCACGAAGGCATTACGTATCAGGACTTGGGTATAGTGCACTTTAGAACGCTGGATAAATACCGTAACCAGGGTTATGCCACACAGCTGGCGAATGCGATGTATAACGATATAGTGAAACCCTTATTAGCAGCTCACAGTGATGTGCATGCTTATGTGGCGGCGACGGGTCGTGCTGCTCCGTTGATGGCGCGCACTGAAATCCCTGCTACACATCTGATTCAGGAATTCTATTCGGAGGTTTCGTTTGGGGTGAAGGTTGCAGATTATTTACAAGCGCAGAAAGTTATTAATTGATCGAGGTGAGGTGAGCGACTAAGTGAACGCAACTAAGAATACGTCACTTAAAAAGAAGAATTCTTAAGTGACGTCTTTATTGTCTAGTGCCAACGATAACTGCTAGAAAGTATGGTTCAGCTTTAGGTAGATAGAGCGATAGGTAGGCTCTTCTGTTGTGGTATAAGAGTCTAGAGCATTAGAGGCATCAAAGAACTTATCTTCACGCTTTGCCGTCTTTGCGAACAGGTTAAGAGCCGTCAAGTTGATGGACGTATTCTTAGTGATTTCGCTGCGAATGCTTAAATCAACGCGACTGTTAGAGTCTACGATGTTTTTCTCAAACGTTCCGTCTGTCAATTCTTGTGTTTGGTCATAACCACTTGTGTAATTAACACTTAGCCCGATGGTTGAGTTAAAGGTTGCGAGTGTCCAATCGAACCCTAGGTTTCCTAAATGATCAGGTTGGTCTAGAAAGCGTCTCTTTTCCCCCGTGCTGGTGATGTTTACTTCGGTTTCAACGGCTGTGGCATTGAACCACCCCGTCACGTTATTTAAACCCAAGCTATTCAGCGGTAAACGAAGTTCGACTTCAGCACCCTTCATAGTACCGTTGCCAGTATTTTCAGGTGTAGCGATAAAGCGGCCATCAACGTTGGTATTAATCGTTTCTAACTTGTCTTTAAAGCGACGGTCAAATACAGAGAGACTGACTAAACCATTGTTATCATAAAAGTAATGTTCGAACGCTAGGTCTACACCTAAAATACTTTCAGGTGTAGCATTTGGGTTACCTGCAGAATCAGGATCGTTGAAGGTACCATCATTTTCTTTAATCGACGGAGACAAGCTTCTTAGATCAGGACGACGTAAGGTTTTTGCAATACCTAAGCGTACATAAGAGCTAGTATCGATTGCTTGTTTTAGATTGAATGACGGTAAGAAATCCGTGCTGCGCTTGGTCGTAGAATCGTCAGCGAAATCAACAGTTTCAGTTTTCGAATCTTCAGCGCGTAAGCCAAATGTTGTGCTATTGCCTTCAAACAATGAAAACGAATCTTGTACATACAAGTGATTAATAGATTCGGTTATTTCATAAACACTATCGACCTTAGGATCTTTTTTCTCGCCATTTTTAACTTCGCTGTTATTTTCTTTGCGTTCTTCTTGCGATAAACCTAAGCCGTATTCTAATGCGTGCTGACTGACGAGATGTTTGGTTTTGAAGCCTACTTTAATAAGATTCAAATCAACGCTTTGCTCACGCTGTCGTGTGCCGGTAAGTACATTTTGATCATCGAAGTTATCTTGGTCACGCGTCGTATCTTCGTAGCCATCTTGCCAATCGATAGAACTGGTTAATGCGATGTTGTCTGATATCTGAGTATTTAACTCGGTATAGAGCCCGGTATTTTGACGTGTGCGTTTACGAAACTCTTTTGACTGTTCTTCAATCGTTGCTTGGTCGTCGCTCAACTTTCTTTTAATATCATCTCTGAATTCAATCGTTTGTAAAAAGGTCGGTTCAATCGATAGTGAGTTTGAATTGTTAAGCGTAATGTCGACAGTCGGGATTAAATTGATTTGTTCATAGCGACGTTCGTTGGTTTTTATTTCTCCGCCATCGGCTTGGCCATCGGCTGAAAATTCTAGTTCATCTTTACTTTCGTTGCGGCGCTGTTGCTGAATGCCACCGGCAAACGTCACTGCAACCGTGTCATTGCCTGTGTTGTATTGAAACGTTGCATCGCCGACCTTGCCGTTATCTTGCAAAGAACCAAAGCCAATGCCGACTTGGTTAGGTAGATATTCGCTACCTTGCTTCAATACAATATTCACGGTGCCGGCAGCGCCTTGACCGTCGTTGCTCGCCAAAGGGGTGTGCGTGATTTCGATGCGTTCAACCAGTGAGCTTGGAATACGGTCGACCTGAACAGAGCGCGATGAACTGCTGTCGATGATGCGGCGGCCATTAATGGTTACTTGAGTATATTCAGCACCCAGCCCACGCAGTTGTATTTCACGCGCACGGTTAGCGCCATCAAAATGAACGCCCGACACTCGACGCAGTGCATCGCCTAAAGGCTGATCCCCAAATTGATTAAGCTGCTCAGCCATAATAATGGTTTGCCCGTTTAACGCATTTTTTTTGGCTAGGTGAGCCAGTTGCGCTGAGTCATCAATGGCCGACGCGGTGACGGTAACCACATCAAGTTCATTGACTTCTTCAGCTAAAGATACGTTAGAAAGTAGTATTCCCGACAATGAGAGGATAATACCGATAGGGTGTTTATTGAGCATTGGGCTGCCTTTCTGAGCTTTTATCATGAGAAACGGCAATATACCAAATGCTAATGAGAATTACTATCATTTGTATTGTTGTGTAAGGCGCTTTAAAGCATGGGGATGTACTTGAAGGTAATAATGAAAAGGATTAACGTGATTGGAAATATAGGGAGCGGTTAGCATGGATGACTTTTTAGCAGTAGTAGCAATATTTATCTCTTGTCTCAGCGGGTACCTGGTATTCGATCTCTTTTATACGGGATTCTCTTGGTCTGTCTTATTGAGTGCTATTGGTGGCTTTCTTCTTGTACATATCATTTGGCCGAAGAAGCACGATAGCGACAGTGCTTGGTACGATGCTCTGGAATATATTTTTGATTTTCCTTATCGCTTTATAGCAGCTTGTATTAGAGGTGTGTTGAAAGGCGGTGATGCTGTGGATTTGGATTTTTAAACCACCTATGAATTCTACTAATTTACCTCCTAATATTGGCAATACAGATCAAGTCATTTTATTTGATGGTGTCTGCAAACTCTGCAATGCTTGGAGTAATTTCATAATCAAGCATGACCATCAATATGTCTTTAAATTGTGCAGCGTTCAATCGATAGAAGGCCAAAAAATACTGCAGCATTTTGGTTTACCGACTGATTCTTTTGAAACCATAATTTATGTCGAGGGTGATACCTTCTTTAAACAAAGCGATGCGTTTTTTCAAGTGGTCGCCAAGCTTGGCTACCCATGGAAGGCCGTATGTTTGTTTTGGCTAATTCCTAAACCCATTCGTAATTGGCTATATGATCGTATTGCGTTAAATCGTTATCGTTTATTTGGTAAGTATGATTCTTGTTTGCTACCGACGGCTGATCATGAGGCTCGATACTTAAGTGAAAAATAATATTAGGCTAAATTTACAAATTGATATCACGGATGAAGTTGACTATGACATTAAAACGAAAAGAACAAATCTGTGCGTTATTAAAAAGTATTGAAACCGGTGACGAAGCTTCGAGTATTACCGTGTAATAATGAAAAATTAGCAGAGCTGTTTGTTGAATTCTCGCCATTAGATTCTATTTCTAGAATATAAGTCGTCACCTCCTTCTCATTACGCGTTAAAATGCGGGCATGAAGTTTAGCGTTGCTAGAAATAGGGCAGGTAGAAAAGTTGAAAACAGAAGAAAGCAACTGGATTGTTTGTTTGGAATGCCAGGGACGCGGCAAAAAAAGTAAGGGACTGCGCAAGAAAGTGAAACTCCGCTATCAAAGAGAGTTGGCTGCTTTTGCGAAAACCAAGGGCGAAGGCCCTGCGCCTGTTCGTCCTCGGGGGCATCTCGATATCTGTGCGATCTGTACAGGATCTGGGCTGGTCCCTTCTGCTAGCCAACCTCTGCCTGATATCGAGCGCTTTCCACACGTTGCCATTATTGGCGGTGGTATTGGCGGCGTCGCGCTTGCGGTGGCGTGTTTACATCGTCGTATTCCTTTTACACTGTATGAACGTGATAGCGGCTTCGAGGCACGATCTCAGGGTTATGGGCTGACGCTGCAACAAGCGAGTAGAGCGATCGACGGCTTGGGGATTCTGGCGTTAGAAAAAGGCGTAATTTCAACTCGCCATGTGGTTCATACGACTGACGGCAAAGAGATTGGTGAATGGGGTGCTAGAAGATTAGGGCCGTTAGAGGCGAAAGGATCTCCTAAGCGCACGAATGTGCATATTGCTCGGCAGTCATTGCGTTTAGCCCTGCTTGAGCAATTAGGCGGGCATGGCAGTGTACAGTGGAATCACCAGTTGGTAGATTTGAAAGAAGAGACTGGCAACGGCAATGAAGGTCAGGGCGTAGAACTGAGTTTTCTGGTCGGTAAGAGCAAGACTGAGTTGAAAACGGTCCATGCCGATCTTGTCGTCGGAGCGGATGGTATTCGCAGTTCGGTGCGCAATTTATTGCTGGGTGACGAAGTTTCTCCGTTACGCTACTTGGGCTGTATTGTGATTTTGGGTATTTGCCCTTTGGCAGATTTAGATGATCACAGTAGCGCTTTGCTAGATTCGGCGACGGTATTCCAAACGGCCAATGGTACCGAGCGGATGTACATGATGCCTTACGACTCTGAGTCGGTGATGTGGCAGCTTAGCTTTCCGATGCCAGAAGAAGAGGCGAAGGCATTAAGTGCGCAAGGTGTTGAAGCGCTTAAAGAAGAAGCGATTCGTCGCTGTCAGTGGCATGATCCAATTCCTCAAATTTTAACGGCCACTCGGGCGACTCAGATCTCGGGTTATCCGGTGTATGACCGAGCGCTGCTCGAAGCAGAATTATTAGAGAAAGCGGCTCTGGTAACCTTGATTGGCGATGCGGCGCATCCGATGAGTCCCTTTAAAGGACAAGGCGCGAATCAAGCTTTATTGGATGCGTTGGCACTGGCGAGGAAAATCTATAAAGAATGTCGGCCTTTATCTCAATGGCGCGAAGTGGGTTTGCGTAACAGTGTGCTTACTGAATTTGAAGCAGAAATGTTGGAACGCAGTGCAGTTAAAGTAAAAGATTCAGCGGATGCTGCCGAGTTTTTGCATACCGATGTGGCCCTGCATGAGAGTGACGGGCCAAGAGGAAGGGATCGTAAATGATGCACGCTAAAGTCATCGCCGTGAGTAAAAGTAAGGTCCACGGTTTTAGTAAAGCCGTTGAAGAATCGATAACACTGATTGAAGATTATGGCGTTGAAGGCGACGCGCATGCGGGCAAGACAATACAGCATATTTTTTTGGCGAAGGAAGATCCAGAAAGAAAAAATATTCGACAGGTGCACTTAATCGCTTCTGAACTTTTTTCTGATCTGAACGATAAAGGGTTTAGTATTAGCGCCGGTCAGCTAGGTGAAAACATCACCACCCAGGGCATCGATTTACTGTCGTTGTTTACCGGAACGCGTTTGCATATTGGCAACGATGCGATTGTCGAACTGACCGCGCTGCGCCATCCCTGTATTCAAATTGATGAGTTTCAGAAAGGATTGCTGAAACAGGTTGTTCATAAAGATAGTGACGGCAAGATTGTTCGCAAAGTTGGAGTGATGGGGATTGTGCTGGTGGGAGGTGCGGTGAACCCTAATGATGACATCATTATCGAAATTCCCAGTGAGCCTCATCAGAATTTAGAATATATCTGGTGATCTCTCTACGATAGAGGGCTTGTATTCCCGAGCCATTTTATGATGAGCTTAAGCTTATTCTCTTAGCTATCTTTTCTGTTGTCTGTAAAACATCCCAAAAAAATCAGTTCTCGCCTATAATTTGATAGTACTAGGAAATAGTAATCTCCATGGTTATGTGCCTTTTGATTAGATCTAGAGTATTAAATGTTTATGCTTAAAATGAGTTCTCTGTAGTGCGCTCCCTACTACTAGGGTTGTTTACAAAGAATCTTTCATCCCAATCTGCAAGGCAATCGGGCTTTACCTTGGTTGAGCTTATTGTTGTGATTGTGATATTGGGTATTTTAGCGGCTTTTGTAATCCCAAGATTTGCTGATCTATCTAGATCTTCTCGGGTGGCTAGCCTAGAGGGTGTTGAAGGCTCTATGCGTTCAACAATCAGTATTATTCGAAGCCTTGCCTACGCAAAAGGGTTATCTATATCGGCTTCAAACCCGCCAGATCAATCCAGCTACATTGTTGAAACGGAGGCTGGCTCCTCTGAAGTTGATTGGCGAAATTTATGCCCGGAAAGTAGAGCTGAGTTAGGGGACTCTCTCACCATGTCTGACCATATTGGTTTAAGTGAGTCTGGAGGGCTAAGCGCTATCATTAATAATCGTTACACGAGAGTTGGCTATGATATACAAGGGTCTGGAGCACCTACTGCCAATGGGTGCTACGTTACTTATGATTCATTTGGTGATCCAGATTGTACTGTCTTTATCATTATTACGGATTGTTAAACGAGTCATCGCTGAGGGTGGTATAGTACGGTCATAATTTCTAACCAGTTAGACCATCGATATGCCCAGCTACTATCTTCATTCAGACATCGCGAAACTGGCACTGGCTGCCATCACCAAAGGACTTTCCAGTGTCCGCCTCTCCACTGATCTCAATATTACAGAGCAGGACTTTGCTCTTAATGCCGAGGGCCTGATACTCGACGAAGAAAATCAGCTCACTATCGCCGAACTCAAGAAGATCGTTAAGAAAACGGGCAGAATTTATCTCTGCGAAGATGGTGATATGGATCCGTTGGAAGACCGCAGTGTTGGCTATTATAAGTTGGCGCCTACGGATGGCGCACCACTGCTAGAAATTAGCGGCGTGAAGATGCATATCTCGAAGGGCACCGATCCTTTTACCAGTGCCTCTGAGATGTCTCAGCAGGCCGTAAGTAAGGGAGATCGGGTGCTGGATTGCTGTAGCGGTTTAGGTTACGCGGCCATTGCGGCTCATCGCTTAGGTGCGAGTGAAGTGCTGACCATTGAGCTAAGCCCAGAAGTGATGGGCTTACGCGCGCAGAACCCTTGGTCTAAAGATTTGGGTAATGAAGGCATCGTGCAGAAGCAAGGTAGCAGCTATGAGTTGATTCAGACCATGTCGGCGACGTCTTTTGATGCGGTTGTGCATGATCCACCACGTTTCTCTCTGGCGGGTGAACTTTACAGCGAAGAATTCTATCGCGAGATTTACCGAGTATTACGCCACGGCGGCAAGCTGTTTCATTACACTGGTAATCCTCATGTTATAAAAACAGGCAGTAGCTTTGTCGACGGCGTGATCCGTAGGCTTAAAAAAGCGGGCTTTAAAAATGTGAAGAAGGTTGAGCACTTGATGGGTGTGAGTGCACAGAAATAAAAAATATTTGAAATAAGGACATTTATGCAACTCGATAAAGTATCACTTGAAGGCGATTATGTTCGATTGGAGCCATTGTCTACAATACATCGTGGGGAAATCATTGAAGCGGTTTCCGATGGTAAGTTATGGGAATTATTTGTCACTTTAGTTCCACAAGTTGATGGTATTGATGACTTTATTGAAAATGCTATTTCAGCGCATGCTAGTGGTGACGGCTTGGCCTTTGCCACAATCGATAAGGCTTCAGGTCGCGTCGTCGGTTCTACTCGGTTTATGAAGGCTAATTTACCCAATAAGCGCATTGAGATTGGTTTTACATTTATCGCTAAGTCTTATCAAAAAACAAGAATTAATACCGAAGCAAAATTATTAATGCTCACTCATGCTTTTGAAGTGATGGGATTAAATCGAGTTGAGTTTATTACTGATTATCTAAATAATGCATCGCGTAATGCCATTCTTCGTCTTGGCGCGAAGGAAGAAGGCATTATGCGTAACCATATGATTATGCCGGATGGCCGTATTAGGGATTCTGTTTTATTTAGTATTACGAACCATGAGTGGGCCGGTGTTAAGCAGAACTTGTCGTATAAATTATGAAGCCTAATGCCCGAGTGCTGCTCGTTGAAGACGAATCCAGTATTGCCGACAATATTCAATATGCTTTAAAGGCTGCTAGCTTCGAGGTGCTGTGGGCGACGAGTGGTATGGAAGCGTTGAGCTTGTTCAAAGAGCAGTCTATTGATCTGGTGATTTTGGATATTGGCTTGCCGGATATGGACGGCTTTGAAGTCTGCCGCCAAATAAGAGAGATCTCTCAGGTGCCGCTATTATTTCTAACCGCTCGCTCTGATGAAATTGATCGGGTAGTGGGTTTGGAAATGGGAGCTGATGATTATATCTGCAAGCCTTTTAGCCCACGTGAATTGGTCGCCCGAGTTAAAACCAATTTACGCCGTTACCAGCTACCACTTTCTGCCGCCGCGGCATCTTCTTCAGCCGAGCAAGGCGATAATTTAGTCTTGAATGAAGAGCATCGTACGGTGCATTTCTGTGGTCAGTTATTGGATATTACTCGCTACGAATTCGGTATCTTACAGGTTATGCATAAGCATCCTAAGCGTGTTTATTCCCGCGACGAGTTGTTAGAAAAAGTATGGCATGAACCGGATAACAGTATCGATCGTGTGGTCGATACTCATATAAAAACACTGCGCGCAAAACTGAAAGACATTGATGGGCAAAAAGAAGTGATTAAAACCCACCGGGGTATTGGCTACAGTTTGGAAATTTCTTAATGGCCTCAATCAATTTAAGTGTGCGGGTATTCTTAGTATATTTCGCCTTAATCGGCATGGCAGCGTACTGGGGATTCAGTGTTGTATCGTCGCAAGTGAAACCCACCATTCGCCAGACGACAGAAGAAACCTTAGTCGAGATGAGTAATATACTGGCGGAGTTTGCATTGCCAGTGGTACTGGATTCTAGAGAAAAAAATATAGAACAGCAGAGCCCCGAAAAACATGTTTTCTCACAACATGTTAATAACTTCCTTAAACGTCACTACAACGCCACTATCTTTGGTGTGAAAAAAGAAGATGCCAGTATTCGTATCTATATGACCGATGCAGCAGGCATCGTTATTTATGATTCTTCGAGTCTAGCGCTGGGCGAAGATTATTCACAATGGAATGATGTCTATCTGACCCTGCAAGGAAAATACGGTGCACGCAGCAGCCAAAGTATCCTCGGCGATGAAAGCTCTTCAATTATGCATGTCGCTGCTCCGGTTATCGATCAAGGCGCGATCGTTGGTGTGTTAACGGTCGCCAAGAGCAATAAATCGTTACGACCGTTTTTTGCCTTGATTAATAGCAAGCTTAAATATTGGGGCGGACTATTCCTGATACTGTCTTTGTTATCCGGGGCCATACTTTCATATTGGTTAACCGGTTCGATTCGTAAACTGGTGATTTACGCCAAGCAATTAACCAAGGGGCAAGATGTTGAGCCGCCTAAGTTGGGCGAGTCGGAATTGGCTTCGCTCGCCAGCGCCATGAAAACAATGCGTGAACAATTATCGGGCAAAGAATATGTGGAAGAATATCTGCTCACCATGACCCACGAAATGAAAAGTCCACTCTCTGCCATTATGGGAGCGGCGGAACTGATTGATCCTTCGATGCCGGATAAAGACCTAGAACACTTCAGTGCCAATATTTTATTAGAAAGTCAGCGCTTGAATGGCTTTATTCAGCGCATGCTAGACGTTGCTCGTGTAGAAAACTTATCGCATCTGGAAAAAACACAGCCGGTTGATCTCAACCGTTTAATTACGACGGTGGTGGCGCAAAAGCAAATAGAAGCTGATAGCAAAGGTCTGAAACTTTCATTTACCAGTGAAATCGATATTGAAGGTGAGCGAGAGAGTGAGGCCTGTATTGCAGGCAACGAATTCATGTTACAGCAAGTGGTGGATAACCTCATTGGCAATGCGCTGGAGTTTTCTCCTCAACAGGGGCGAGTGACCATTGTATGCTACTCGCAGGCGGACGAGGTCACCCTTGAGGTGAGTGATGAAGGCGCAGGCATTCCTGATTATGCCTTAGCGCGGGTATTTGAACGCTTCTATTCTCTGCCTAGGCCATTAAGTGGTAAACGCAGTTCTGGCCTTGGATTGACCTTTTCTAAACGTGCGGTTGAACTGCATGACGGTACGATCTTTCTGGAAAATCTAGGTTCTGACAAGCTTTCGCCAAACGGCGCTCGTGTTGTGATTACCCTGCCGAAAAGATAAAGATTTTTTTAACTACTCATATAATTAAAATTAAGACAGAGTCAGGTCAATTATTGGTTGTTTGTGGAGCAAATATGCGAGGCAGGAGCCGAACTAAGGCTACAGGGAGGTATTCACGCCGTTTTGTGGAATAAATACCCAATCATTGATCGTTTTTAAAACTTGCTGAATCGTTACAAGGTTTTTAATCTATTTAGCCCACCACACAGTCAGCACATTTTCAGAACACATTCGTCCGTTATTGTGAGCCTACTACTTATTCTGGAGGCTCAACATGAACAAAACACTATTAATAAAAACCGGGGTGATCGCGATTATCGGCATCATCTTATTATTGGTGCTAGAAAGCGTATCGGGCACGATTTGGGAGCGTAAGAACTTCCAAAGCGTGGCTAAAAACGCGGTGGCTAAGAGTTGGACCGGTGCGCAAAATGTCTTTGGTCCCATACTCGTGGTGCCTTACACCATTAAGTGGAAGCGGGATGAATGGTCGGATGATGGTAAGCGTAAAATCGTACGCCATAAAAGCCGCGAGGGTAAAAAATACATACTAGCCACGACGACTCAAATGCAGGCCAGTATTGCGACTGACATTCGATATCAGGGTATCTATCAATTCCCCGTTTACTCGACTGACTTGAAAATAAACGGTAGTTTCTCTGCCGACAGTATTGCTGAACAAATACAGGTGAAGCTGCCCAGTCAAAATGCCAAAATCACTTATGCCCAACCTTATTTTACGGTCGCCGTAAGCGATGCGCGTGGCATCAATAGTGTGCCGATGTTGACGTTGAATACCAAAGAATACGCCTTTAAAGCCGGTAGCCAGTTGCCATTTATGGATAATGGCATTCATGCTCTTTTGCCAAAAGACTTCATACAATCGATTAAAAAACAAAAAGAATTTCCATTCTCGCTAAACCTAAGCTTACGCGGTATGGATGAAATTAAGTTCTACCCTGCGGCATTAAACTACCAATTATCTTTGAACTCTCCTTGGCAGCATCCTAAATTCTCTGGTGATTTTTTACCGTTATCGAGAACGGTTAGCGATCAAGGTTTTGATGCCCAATGGGAAGTGAGTTCATTTGCCAGCAACATGGAAGAAAAGATAGCGCTGTGTGAAGTAAATAAATGTGAGGAAGTTCTTAAGGGTAACTTTGGCGTTGAGTTTATTGAGCCAGTGAATGTGTACTTACAGTCTGAACGTTCGCTGAAATATGGTTTCCTTTTTATCGTATTAATCTTTGTTGCCTTCTTTCTATTTGAAATTCTTAAGAAGTTGCCCATTCATCCTATTCAATACGGATTAGTCGGTTTGGCCATCGCCTTGTTCTATTTACTTTTATTGTCGCTATCGGAACACCTGAGTTTCTTGCTTTCGTATTTTATCGCCGCTTTTGGCAGTGTGACCTTGATTAGTTTTTACCTAGTGAATGTCTTGAGGAATGCGAAAACGGCGGCGATGTTTTCCGGTTTATTAACCCTGCTCTATTTTACGCTTTATATTATTGTCAGCGCCGAAGACTTTGCCTTACTGATGGGATCGACTCTGGTATTTATCGTATTGGCTGTGGTAATGATGACAACGCGTAATATCGATTGGTATCAAGTTGAAGGGGTTTCGTTAAAAGAGCGATGAATGTTGAAAATACTCAATACCTTTAGATAGTTAGACGAGCGAACTATCTGGGCTATTGGATACTAGGGCAGCATCCTTCTTACCAGGTTGCTGCCAGCATTTTTCGTAACAATAATACGGATTCTTTGCCAAATTCGTCGGTCAATTTTTTTTCAATTTTCAGTGATATCGCATCGGCCAGCTTATGTGCTGCTATTCCTTTCTCAGTCAATTCTGCAATAACTGCTTTTTGATGCGCATCGTCTTGGCGCTGTACTACTAATTCTTTTAGTTGCAACTCTTTCATCGTTTTATAAACGGCTTGACGACTGGTGCCTAGCTGTTTGGCAATGTTGGATGGACGATGTTCTCCTTGGCTAATCGCTGCAAGAATAATGGCCTGACTCGTGGTGAGATCAGGTATTTGGGATTCTTGAACTTGGCTTATGATATGGCCTGTCATCCAGTGGTATTTCTTAAAAATCAATTCCGACAAAGGAGGTGTAGTCACAATAATGTCGCCTTAAAAAGGGAGCTAGTAGGATGGTTAACGTTACGGGTAGTTTGCTTAGTTGTCAACTAAGTTTACACTCTGGGTTGTAAACGAATCAAACCTTTAATCGCGAAGTAATCATTATGACGACTAAAAACAGTGTATTTTTATTGACCCTGATGATTGGGCTCTCGGCTTGTAGCGCTGAAAAACCGGCTATTGTTGATGTTATTCGACCTGTTAAAGCGATGAAAATTGGTTCCGCAGAGCACATTGCGAATAAACGCTTTCCTGGGGTTGCTAGAGCGACACAAGAAGCAGAGCTTTCGTTTCGAGTGTCTGGTTCGTTGCAGCGTATGCCGGTAAAAATCGGGCAAGCGGTAAGGGTTGGCGATGTTCTGGCGGCGCTGGATCAGAGAGACTTTGAATTGAGAGTCGATAATGCGAAAGCGAGTTTGGCGAGTGCCAGGGCACAACTAAAAAATGCGAAATTAGAATATGATCGAGTTTTACGCATTCAGAAAACGGATGCCGGGGCCGTTAGCCAATCGTTGATTGATGTCAGGAATACCGCTTATGACAGCGCTAGCGCTCATTATGATTCATCCGTTGCTAGCTTAAAGGCGGCCGATGATCAGCTTAGTTATGCCACGCTAAAAGCGCCTTTTGATGGTGTGGTTGTGCAACGTTATAGCGAAAACTTTCAAGATGTGGCGGCCAATAATCCGGTATTTCGATTGGTTGATATGTCAAAAATTGAAATGGATGTCAGTATCCCAGAAAACCTCATTGCCAATTTACCTTACGTCAAAAATACTCGGGTTGTATTTGAAGCATTCCCTGACATTGTCATACCGGCAACGATAAAAGAAGTCAGTCATGAAGCTTCTCAAGCAACGCGTACCTACAACATACGACTGATTATGGCACCGCCAGCAGGTATTAATATTTTACCTGGCATGTCAGGCAGTGCGACGGGTGATGTGATTCATCCAGATCAGGGCGATAGCTTAGTCGTTGTTCCGCTGAGCGCTGTGTTAAGCAGTGATGATTCTAAAATAACCTATGTCTGGAAATACAATTCAGAAATTCAGAGAGTGAATAAAGTTGCTGTCGAAAAAGGCGAGATGAGCAACCAAGGGCTGGTGATTAACCAAGGTATCGCGGCAGGAGATTGGATTATTACGGCGGGTGTAAACTTTTTAACGGAAGGACAACAAGTACGCTTATTGGATCAGAGTGGGGATGTGCAATGAGCCTTTCAGAATTCTCAATTAATAATCGGGTCATTGTTTTTTTTACGGTCGGGCTATTTTCGATTGCAGGAATCTTTGCATTTTTTAGCTTGGGACAATTGGAAGATCCTGAATTTACGGTGAAGAGTGCATTAATAATTACTCACTACCCTGGGGCAACCCCTGAGGAAGTTGAGCAAGAAGTTACCGACCGAATAGAAAATGCATTGCAAGAAATGCCAGAATTAAAATCATTACATTCGCGTTCAACGTCGGGTATATCACTGATTAATGTCGAGATAAAAGGAGAGTACTGGGCCGATCGTTTGCCGCAAGTTTGGGATAAGCTGAGACGAAAGGTAGGCGACATTCAATCGGCATTACCGGAGGGTGTGGGTGCCCCCGATATTATTGATGATTTTGGTGATGTTTATGGCTTGATGGTGGGGATTGTCGGTGACGGTTTTACCTACCGAGAGATGGAAGATTATGTAAAAACGATGCAAAAAGAAGTTAGCTTAGTTGAAGGTGTTGCGCGCATTGATTTATGGGGTAATCAAGACTCGGCTATTTACATTGATATTTCAGAAAATAAATTGGCGAGCATGGGGTTGTCGGCTGCTTCTGTCACCCGCTTATTGAGAAATCAGAACTTGGTGGTGGATGCAGGACATGTTGAATCGGGACTTTATCGATTAAACGTTCGCCCAACCGGCAGCTTTATCTCGCCGCAGGATATTGGTGATTTATTAATCCATGGCCAATCATCTTCACAGCAGAGTGAGTTTATTAGAGTCAGTGACATCGGCACAATAACTGAAGGCTATATTGAGCCTGTAAGAACGTTGATGAGGATCAATGGTAAGCCAGCCATTGTATTATCTATTTCACCACTGAGTGGCACTAATGTCGTTGAGGTGGGAGAAAGAGTTACCGCTAAAATTGAGCAATTGAAAAATCGTTTTCCTGTCGGTATCGAAGTAGAAAAAATTCATTGGCAACCGCAAGTGGTGGCTGATTCTGTGCAAGCATTTCTAATTAATTTCGCCGAAGCCGTGCTGATTGTTTTAGTGGTATTGACCCTGGCGATGGGCTGGAAAATGGGTGTGGTGATTGGCTCGGCATTGGTGTTAACTATTTTAGCCACGTTTGTTTTTATGGCGTTGTTTGGCATTGATTTACATCGCATGTCGTTAGGCGCGTTGATTATTGCGCTGGGTATGATGGTTGATAATGCCATTGTTGTGGCCGAAAGTTACGTGGTCAAACTTCAGCAGGGGCGTACGAAAGAACAAGCGGCTATCGAGTCTGCCAAAGGCCCATCGATCGCTTTGTTAGGTGCAACCGTGATTGCGGTGATGGCATTTTATCCGATCTTTGCCTCCATTGAGGATGCGGGAGAATATTGCCGTACCTTATTCATTGTTATTGCTATCTCGTTACTCGTGAGCTGGGTGGTATCGTTAACGTTAACGCCGTTGCAGTGCTTATTAATGCTTGAAGCTGAGAGTGATGTCGATGGCAAGAAGCCAGAAGGTAAACTGCTTGCTGGCTTTAGATCGGTATTAGAATTTGCAATGAAAAAACGTCTGCTAACGGTAGCCAGTTTGGTTCTGTTATTGGCGGTCGCTTTAGGATCGTTTGGCAATATCGCGCAAATATTTTTCCCGAGTTCTTCGATGACTAAATTCACAGTTGATTATTGGGCGCCTGAAGGTTCACGTATTGAATCAACATCAGAAGGGATGGAAATAATAGAGCAGCATTTATTAAAAGATAGCCGAGTGAAAACAACCGCCTCTTTTATTGGTCAGGGTTCTCCGCGGTTTTATTTACCGGTTTCTCCAGAAAATCCGAGTGCGGCTTATGGGCAAATCATTGTTAATGTTAATGATCTAGACGAGCTTGATGCGGTAGTCGTCGAACTTAGAGCTTGGGCGGCTAATAATTTGCCGAACGCTATGGTGCGGGTGCGACAATACGGAGTAGGACCTTCTGTTACTTGGAAATTTGAAGCTCGATTCTTAGGTCCTGCCGATGCAGACCCTGCTATCTTGCGAGGATTGTCTGAGCAGGGGATGAGTATTTTACGCCAATCTCCCATTGCGAAAGAAGTCTCAACCGATTGGCGTCAGCAAGTACTAGAGGTTGTTCCTGAATACAGCCAAATAAAAGCCAGAAGGACCGGTATTTCACGTTCTGATTTAGCCAATACCACAAAGCGTTTCTATGATGGTTATCGAGTCGGCACCTATCGTCGTGGCGATACGCAATTACCTATTATTGTGCGTGAGAACATAGAACGAAGAAGTGTTAATGATCTTGAGGTATTACAAATAGAGCCCGAAAATCAGTCAACATCAGTGCCATTGGGGCAAGTTATTAATGGCGTGAGTGTTGGGTGGGTCAATCCTATCATTTGGCGTTATAACCGACATAGAGCAATAACGGTTCAAGCTTCTCCGATCGCAGGCATTACCGCCGCGACGTTAAGAACGTCTGTGATTAAGCAGTTTGAGGCGATGCCATTACCAGAAGGTTATCGGCTGCAGTGGTTTGGCGAACATAAAAGTACCATAGAGGCTCAAGCTTCTTTAGTGCCGGGTATCGTTCCTGCGTTTGCTTTGATTCTATTTATTTTGGTCGCGCTCTTTAATGCGATTCGGCCAATGGTAATGATTGTTTTGATTATTCCTTTTGTCATGATCGGTGTGTCATTTGGCTTGCAGGTGAGTGGTGCCGCTTTTGGCTTTGTCGCTATCTTAGGGGTGATGAGTTTAGCCGGAATGATGATTAAAAATTCGATTGTTTTAGTCGATCAAATTGAATTTGAAAAGGCCCAAGGAAAGGATCCCCATCAAGCGATTATCGATGCCACCATTTCTAGAATTAGACCGGTATTTCTGGCGGCGGCGACAACCGTTCTTGGGGTTACTCCTTTGGTCGCCGATTTGTTCTGGCAAGGTTTGGCTATTTCTATTATGGCGGGCTTATCTTTTGGCACGGTTTTGACCATGATATTACTGCCGGTGCTTTATTCTTTTTTCTATAAAACTAAACCTTATTCCAATTGATAGCGCTTTATTTTATTAATCAAGCCTTGGCGTGTTATTCCTAAGGCTTGGGCGCTATGGGTTTTGTTATCTTGATGTTGTGATAACGCTCTTTTAATTAATCTAATTTCTAGAGCTTGAACTTGCTCTTCTAGAGGTTGGTTAGATAGTTCAGGAACACTCGTTTTCTGCGTAATGTGATTAGTCGCTGAATCGTCACCTCGTATCAATTGAATCTCTTGTATGGATATTTCATTTTTTAGACAAATCGCTGCTGCGCTTTCGAGTGTATTTTTTAGCTCACGCACATTACCAGGCCAAGGCGTATTGAAAAACCATTGGCAGGCATCTTTATGAATGCTTAATTCTGTTTTGTATTTTTTGTTATACAAGTTTATGAAAAAATTCACTAACGGTGTGATGTCTTCTTTGCGCTCATCGAGGCAGGTAGTGGATATCGTGAGTCCTTTAATTCGGTAGTACAGGTCTTCACGGAAGTCACCAGATTGCACGGCGGCGGGAACGTTTCGGTTGGTGGCGCTGATTAGGCGTATATCAATGCTTTCGAGTTGTCGGCTGCCTAAAGGGTAATAGTTACCTTCTTGCAATACACGTAATAGTTTCACTTGCATGGCTAAGGGCATCTCGCCAATTTCATCGAGAAATAACGTACCGCCATCAGCGGTCGCTAATAGACCTTTGCGATCTTTTTCAGCGCCGGTGAATGCCCCTTTTTTATATCCGAATAATTCACTCTCTAATAAGTCTGCAGGAATAGCCCCGCAATGAACCGAGATGAAGGGGTTGTTATTACGATCACTGCCTTGATGAATGGCATTGGCAATAATTTCTTTACCGGTGCCGCTGGGGCCTTGAATAAAAACAGGCACTTGCGTCGCTGAGATGCGTTGAATTAACTCGCGGGTATTTTGAATGGCTGGACTATTACCGATTAAGCCAAAGTTAGGCAGACTGTTAAGCTGGTTTTGTTCGAGCTGTGATTGCTCAAGCTCATGTTCTAGTTGAGAGACTTGTTTTAACAAGCTGTGTTTATCCAACGCGCGGGCGATTATGATTTTTAACAGCTCTGGGTCGACAGGCTTATTAATAAAATCCCATGCTCCCATTTCAATGGCTTTGATCGCCAGTGCTCTATCGTCATGACCGGTGAGAACTAATACCGGCACACCTTGATAATGGTTTAACTGCGCTAAAGTATCTTCAGGGCGAAAGGTCGGGGGCAAAGCAAGATCGTGAATGATCAGATCAAAAGCTTGCTGCTTATTTTTGGCCTGCTGAAAGACTTCTAAGCCATCGGTTAGGGTGAAGCAGGTTTCTACTTGATAACCGGCTTGCTGTAACCACAAGCTGCACAGCTCACAGAATGCGACTTCGTCATCGACTAATAAAATACGTGCGCTCATGCTGTTAATTCCTTATCTATAACTTCCTTCTGTGGAAGAGGCAGGCTGACAATAAAAGAGACGGGCCAGCCTTGATCGGTCTTATGTTCAATTTGGCCTTGATAGGCGTCGACAATGCGCCTGACGATGGATAACCCTAAACCACTGCCGCCACTGCGCTGAGTAATAAAGGGCTCAAACAGATGGGGCAGCATATCCGCTGGAATTGCAGGGCCATTATTGTGAACGGAAATGACTAAAGTGCTTATAGCGTTGCGGGTACTACTTGCCGGATTATCAACGGTGGCCGTTATTAGGATTCTGCCGGCGCTATGCGATTGAATAAACGCGGCTGAATTTTCTAATAGGTTAATTAATATTTGTTGGATACGACCGCCATCAAAACAACCGCGCAGTGTTTCGTGACTGTCTAATTCGATGTCAACGCTGAACAGCGTATTGATCTGAGCAATCACTTGTTTCATCACGGGCACGAGATCAATGTCTTTGGGCTTTAGTTCAATGGTGCCGGCGTAAGCTAACGTATCGCGGATCAATAACTCGGCTCTGGCTACCTGATTTTGAATGTGCGTTTTAATCACTGGCTCCGTTTGCGCTGAGGCCATGTTGATAATGTTGAGTGGGTTTCGCAGTTCATGAGCAATCGCGGCGGTAAGTCCGCCCAGTTCAACTAGGTGTTGCTGCTCGATGCGCTCTCGTTCTGATTTGGCTTCAATCTTTGCCAGCTGTAATGAGCGTTCTAAGGAAGCACAGGCATTCGGTATCAGTGCGCTTAATAATTCGGCCATGTGCTGTTGCGAAGGCGGTTGGTCTTGCCAGCCATTGAGGTGACATTCCCAGCTACCCCGTTTGATGCAGGTAAATAAAACGCCTTGCTGGCTATCAACTAAGGCATCGCCATTGGCGGCGATAATTTTTACGGCTGCTTGGTTGCCATTCCATAGTGTTTCAATGGTGGTCGCTAGGGCTTGCCAAGAAGTGGCAGCATTGAGTTTTTGCAGCCATTGATTCAGGGTTGCCTCATCAATCACTGCACCTGGGTAAATCAGGCGATCGGAAAATTGCTTAGCAGGGCCGTATAAAAGCCATGCAAATAGTAATAATAAACTGGAGTAAGAGAACAGTTGCAGAGTAGGAACGTTGGCGAGTTCTTCTAAACCCACCGGGGCTAATAATGACAGCATCAAGGTCATGAACAGCATAGAGACCACGAGAATCGCTAGCCATTGAATAGCTTGGCTGACCCAGCGATTCACTTCGACTAAGCGATAGCGCACAACGGAATAGACCAGCAAGATGGTATACGTCGGCATGGCGAGCATCGGGTAAGGAAAGAAGTCGCTGCCTAGGGAGGGTAGTATAAAACTGGTGGCCAACAAAAATCCCCAGCCGCCGGCCGCGAACATGGCAATAATGGAGCGGCGTTTATTACTGAAGCGGCTGCTGCGGTTGCTTTGACCGTTGTTGTCATTCGAGCTGCCTTTATTATTTTGATAACCAAACAATAATAAAATGTGCGCAATAATGCCGACGGCAACGGTATAGATAACATTAAGCCAGCCGACATTTTCAAGGTGGAAAAAATGCGGAAATATATTCCAAGGGGATAGGTGTCCGCCGCCCGCCCAAATACTCAATCCTGTAACGGCGAGTGCCATCACATATAGCAGCGGAGTAAAGCGATAAAAACGCTCAGGTAACGGCAAGCTACCGCGTAACCACAAGAGCACAAAATGTAAGAAGCTGGTGGATAGAACGGGGTTGGCTAAAAGTAATCCGACGGCGAGTTTGGGTTGGTTATTTAAGGCGGCAATATGGCCTAAACACCATAAGGCCATAGAGAGGCAGAATGCAGCGAGTGCGCCTAAAGAGGGTTCTTCGTGGCGCTTCGACCACAGCCAGACGGCTGTGATTGTCGCTGAGATTAGAGTTATCCACATGCTGGCGCTGAATAAGGTGATGAGCATTCGCTGTAAACTCTCTTTACGGATTCAGGGTGTAAGTGTCTACTTAGTTTACACCTAGTAGAAGATTTTAGTCTCTCTGTTTTTAATAGTGACCTCGTTTTATGAACAAAGACTGATGAATAGTGGGTTGTAGGCCCAAAGTGATTAATTGACAGGATTGGCACAGTTCCCGCAATAGACTAGCGTTAAAGAGGGCCAGAAGAGTCTTCATATAATAATTTCTAAAATAAGGTGCCGAATATGCTGGATGTTATCGCTTCATTGCCTGATAGCGCTATGTTGTCGCGGATTCAATTCGCTTTCACTATTAGTTATCACATTATGTTCCCCACAATCACCATTGGCCTATCGCTGTATTTGGCGTTTATGGAAGGGATGTGGCTGAAAACCCAAAACCCGGCATATTTACAGCAGGTTAAATTCTGGATGAAGCCGTTTGCCATTACCTTCGGTATGGGCGTGGTGTCGGGGGTGGTGCTGTCGTATGAGTTTGGTACCAACTTCAGTAAATTCTCAGAAATTGTCGGCCCGGTATTATCGCCTTTGCTGGCCTATGAAGTTTTAACAGCATTTTTCTTAGAGGCGGGCTTTTTAGGCATTATGCTATTCGGCTGGAATCGAGTGACGCCTAAAGTGCATTTTGCAGCAACCTGTACGGTAGCGCTGGGCACGGTATCGTCTTCGTTCTGGATTTTAGCGGCGAACTCTTGGATGCATACCCCAGCAGGTTACGAGATCATTGATGGGGTTTTCCATGTAACGAGCTGGATGGAGGTGATTTTTAATCCGTCTTTCCCTTATCGTTTAGCGCATATGTTATTGGCTACTTTCTTATCGGCATCACTTTTGTTTGCCGGCGTGAATGCGTATTACTTGTTAAAGAAAAAGCATATTGAGTTTGCCAAGATTGGATTTTCTACCGCGATGATTGCGATTGTGATCTTAGCACCAGTACAAATTCTAGTCGGTGACTTTCACGGTTTGAATGTTGCGCATAATCAGCCGGTGAAGTTGGCGGCGATGGAAGCTGTTTGGGAAACTGAAAAAGGGGCTCCATTAGTATTATTTGCCTGGCCTGACCAAGAAGCTGAAAAGAATCTTTTTGAGATATCGATTCCTAAAGTCGCAAGTTTATTAATTACCCATGAAATGGACGGTGAGATACCCGGGTTGAATGAGGTTGATGCTAAAGATCGCCCTCCGGTACCGGTTGTGTTCTTTGCTTTCCGTATCATGTTAGCGCTGGGTGGCTTGATGTTGTTATTAGGTCTTGCCGGTTTGTATGCGCGTAAGAAGGGAGCGCTATACGAGAGTAAGCCTTTGCTTATGTTATCGGTGGCGATGATTCCTGCTGGGGTTATAGCAACACTCGCGGGCTGGTATGTGGTTGAGGTGGGTCGCCAACCTTGGTTGGTTCAAGGTTTGGTGCGTACGGTGGATGTGGTTTCAGATTTGCCCGCTTCAATGGTGGCCTTTACTTTGGCGTTGTTTGTGGTTGTTTATACGACGTTATTTTTTACCTACCTTTATTTTTTCCGCAAGTTGGTATTGAAAGGGCCTATGTCTGTAGAGGAATGTCTAGCCAGTTTGCAAGAGGATGGTATGGACGATGATGACTTGCCTGCAACGCTGAACCCAGCACAAGTTGATGTGGGATATAACAAAGAGTTATCAGACTATCTTACTGATAAGGGAGAGAAGTAATGGATATCGCATTGGTGTATTTATTGTTGATTGGCTTCGGTATTTTGGTTTATGTATTACTTGATGGTTTCTCATTGGGCGTGGGTATTATTTCACCGCTACTGAAAAAATCTGAAGGCAATGACGAAAAGGGCATTGCGATGAAAAGTTTATCGCACATTTGGGATAGCAATCAGACCTGGTTGGTTTTTGGTGGCGTCGTACTTTTTGTCGCCTTTCCTGCGGTATATGCCTTCGTATTATCGAATCTGTATTTGCCAATCATCTTGATGCTGGTGGCGTTAATATTTCGGGGTGTAGCATTTGAATTTAGATTCAAAGCGGATGCTAGCCAAAAGTGGTGGGACTTAAGTTTCTCATTCGGTTCGCTTATCGCAACGTTTTGCCAAGGGCTTATTTTAGGCGCCTTAGTCGGAGAGATGTCTAGCCACAAAACAATGGCTGATCCGGTGGAATGGTTAACGCCTTTTTCTGTTCTGACTGGCTTTGCTTTGGTTGCTGGTTATTCCTTATTAGGGTCTTGTTGGTTGGTACGCAAAACAGAAGGTGCGTTGCATGCTCGAGTAAAGAATATGGCGAAGTTTTTATTAATCGCGATGCTAGGATTTTTAGCGGTAGTGAGCATTTGGATGTTAATAGAGCAGCCTAGTATTGCAGAACGTTGGTTGGTATTTCCCGATAGTCTGATTTTAGTACCGCTGCCACTGCTTACAATGTTCTTTGCGTATAAAATGTGGGGCTTATTAAAAGCCGATAAAGACCCGGGTTTGAAGCCATTAGGACTCGCCATGGGATTATTTATGACAGCCTTTGGTGGCTTAGTTGCGGGGGTATTCCCTTATATTATTCCAGGCAGATTAACTATCTGGGAAGCGATTGCTCCTGATAAAACGGTGTATTTTACCCTAGTAGGCATATTGATTTTTATTCCGGTGATCATTACTTATAATATTTTTAGCTACCGTACTTTTAGTGGTAAGACCTCTATCAAGGATGGTTATTAATATGAAGACATTGAGTTGGCGAGATAAAATTAAAAAATCGAAATCACTTAATGCTATCGCACTTTATCTTGTGGGAGTTTTTAGTCTGGCAGTGGTCGCCTATGGCTGTAAAGCATTGCTGAGTTTACTGTGAGTTAGTGGCTATAAATTGTGAAAATTAATAAAAGTCCAATGAGAAATTATTGGGCTTTTTTTTAGTCTGTAAACTATTAAGTTGTTCTCGTTAGAGATCGTTGCCTTTACAATGCAGTATCGCCACTTACAGTATCTATTCCATGTCTGAATTATCATTACTTCAATGCAGTTTGATTGCCCTGATTTTTATCTGGGGTGGCTTTGTTCGTTCGGGCTTGGGTTTTGGCGGTGCAGTATTATCACTGCCTTTTCTGCTACTGGTGGATAATAGTCCTCTGGTGTACTTACCGATTATTGCAGTGCATTTGTTATTCTTTTCATCGCTAACGGTTTATTGGAATAATCGTAACGTTAAGCTGCAATCCAACGAGGTTTCGAACAGCGCCAGTCCTTTAAAAACCAGTCCTTTAAGCACAGTCGATTGGGTCTACTTGAAGTATGCGCTTGGGATTATGATCATCCCTAAATTGATAGGGGTGTTTGGTTTAATCACTCTGCCGCCTGAGCTAATGAGCAGCATCATTTTTACCATCGTTGCCTGCTATGCGTTGAGTTATATTTTTAATCGCCCCTTTCGCAGTAATAGCAAAGCACTGGATATCTTTTTCTTAATGCTTGGTGGCTATATTAGTGGTACATCACTCATTGGCGCGCCATTGATTATTGCGGTGCTGATTACCCATGTAGCGGCACACCAGTTACGCGATACGTTATTTACGTTGTGGTTTATCTTGGTGGCGATAAAAATGGCCGCATTTGTTTGGGCGGGTATCGACCTGCAATTAATCTATGCCCTTATGTTATTACCCTGTGCGGGTATTGGCCATGTGTTGGGATTAAAAGTTCACGAGCAAATTCTAAAGGCGGAAACTAAAGTGTTTTTCCGTATCCTAGGCAGTGTGTTGCTGGTTATAAGTGGCATCGGTTTGTGGAAGGCATTACTCAGTTAGTCCTGACACTTATTACAAATTCGTTTTTCCAATTCTTCCCTATGTTTCTCTGCATCTTGGCGTCTATGCCAATGGTTATTTATTTGCCGCGAGGTGATTTTGGTTGGCGGTTCTACCACGACCAATTGAGCTCTTTTTCTTCTTTAACTAATAGTTTCTTACTTAACTAGTGGTTTCTTACTTAACTAGTGGTTTCTGATGAGTAACGGCTATTTTTTGAACTTTTAAAGCGTGGCACAAGCTTAATCTGATGGAAACTGAATTCACTGTTCCATAATAGGTGATTAATACATCACTAATAATAATGTTTAATGCACGCAATTATTAATATATCTATTTGTTGAGTCTGTGTCTGGGCTCTCACATTCTTTAAGGGGAATAACGATGCAGTTAAACCGAACGTTCAAAGTGGGCTTGTTGATGGGCGGTCTGAGCTTACTGAGTGCTTGTGGATCAGAACCTAGCGCTCAACAGCCACAGCAGATGGCACCTGCGGTATCGGTTGCTGCGGTTGTTCACCAGCGCATCACTGAATGGGATGAGTTCACGGGTCGCTTAGAAGCGCCAGAAAGCGTGTCGTTACGCCCTCGTATATCCGGATATATCAATTCGATCGGGTTTAAAGAAGGGGCCATTGTTAAAGCTGGGCAGCCTTTGTTTTACATTGATGATCGTTCTTATAAAGCAGAAGTTCGTCGCTTAGAAGCTGAATTGGCCGATGTTAATAGTCAGCTTAAATTGGCTAAAAGCACTTTCGTTCGTGCCAATGAGTTAACTGAAAACAACGCTATCTCAGTTGAGTTATTTGATAGTCGAGCGGCTGACTTAGAGCAGGCTAAAGCGCGTTTACGTTCTACTTCGGCTGCGCTTGAAATCGCCAAGTTGAATTTAAGCTATACCAAGGTGACTGCGCCGATTACTGGCCGAGTTTCTCGTGCACAGGTTACTGCGGGTAACTTAGTGAATGCTGGGCAAACGGAGCTTACCACTATCGTCTCGGTCAATCAGGTGTATGCCTATTTTGATGCCGATGAGCAGACCTATCTTAAATACATTAAATTAGCGCAAGAAGGAACGCGCCCGAGTTCTCGAGAAGTAAAGAATCCTGTTTATATGGGATTAGCCAATGAGTCGGGCTTCCCTCATGAAGGTTATATCGATTTTATCGACAACCAAGTGAATCCAGCAACAGGGACTATTCGTGGTCGTGCGGTATTTGAAAACCCAGAAGGTAATTTCATTCCTGGCTTGTTCACTCGTATCAAGCTAGTCGGCAGTGCTTCTTATGACGGCATTTTAATTGATGATAAAGCCATTGCGACGGACTTGAGTAATAAGTATGTATTGGTACTCGATGCTGAAAACAAGGTGCAGTATCGCGCAATTATATTAGGTGAAAAGCTGAACGGTTTACGCATTGTTAAATCCGGTTTAACCGCAGCTGATTCTATTGTGGTGAATGGTTTACAGCGAGTACGCCCTGGGGCACAAGTTGCGCCGGAAATTGTGCCTATGGCACAAGCGGAAACCTTGAAAAACTTGCAAGCTCAGCAACTGCGAGTTGATGACAGTCTTAAAACTTTGAATACAGAAACGCTTGTATCCGAAGCGACTGTGGTAGGTGGTTAAGATGAACTTCTCTTATTTCTTCATTCAGCGGCCGATTTTTGCGGCGGTGATTTCCCTGATGATTTTCATTGCAGGTGCTTTGGCCGTATGGGAATTGCCCATTACCGAATATCCCGAAGTGGTACCACCAACCGTGGTGGTTACCGCTTCTTATCCAGGTGCTAACCCTAAGGTGATTGCCGACACCGTGGCATCGCCGTTAGAGCAAGCCATTAACGGCGTTGAAGATATGATTTATATGTCTTCGCAAGCGACGTCTGATGGAGGCATGTCTTTGACTGTGACTTTTGCGATTGGTACCGATCCAGATGATGCGCAAGTATTAGTGCAGAACCGAGTGGCTCGTGCCTTAGCGCGCTTGCCTCAGGAAGTGCAGCGTATAGGTGTGATCACCAAAAAGTCTTCGCCTAACCTAACCATGGTGGTGCACTTAACCTCTCCTGACGATCGCTACGATATGTTGTATTTATCGAACTATGCGACCCTTAATGTAAAAGATGAATTAGCGAAAATTGAAGGTGTGGGTGACGCAGCCATATTTGGTGCCGGTGAATACAGCATGCGAGTTTGGTTAGACCCTGCCAAAGTTGCTGCCTTGAATCTTAACCCTAGTGATATCGTTGGCGCATTGCGTGAGCAAAATCAGCAAGCCGCTGCGGGTACGTTAGGGGCTCAGCCTGCTGGGGAAAGTGATTTTCAGTTATTAATTAATGTGAAAGGTCGCTTAACCAATCCTGAAGAGTTTGGCGATGTCATTATTAAAGTGGGCAGCAAGGGTGAAATTTCACGCTTGAAAGATGTTGCGCGTATTGAACTGGGCGCCAACTCTTATGCTTTGCGTTCATTACTCAATAATAAGCCAGCGGTAGCGATGGGGATTTTCCAAGCCCCAGGATCAAACGCGATTCAAATTTCTGATGATGTGCGCGCCAAGATGGATGAGCTGAAACAAGCGTTTCCAGAAGGAATGGATTATTCCATTGTTTATGACCCTACTATCTTTGTGCGTGATTCGATTGAAGCCGTTATTAGTACGCTATTAGAAGCTTTGCTCTTGGTAGTATTGGTGGTTGTGCTGTTTTTACAAAACTGGCGTGCAGCGATTATTCCGCTAGTAGCAGTACCGATTTCACTGGTAGGTACTTTTGCCATCATGCATTTGATGGGTTTCTCTCTTAACGCTTTGTCTTTATTTGGTTTGGTACTCGCCATTGGTATTGTGGTCGATGACGCCATTGTGGTGGTAGAAAACGTCGAACGAAATATCAGTGACGGTTTGACGCCAGTTGATGCGACTCGTCAGGCGATGAAAGAAGTAACCGGACCCATTATTGCGACGACCTTAGTATTGGCTGCTGTATTTATTCCTACCGCCTTTATGTCGGGATTAACCGGACAGTTTTATAAACAGTTTGCGCTAACCATTACTATTGCGACCTTTATTTCTGCTCTTAACTCTTTGACATTAAGCCCAGCGTTATCGGCCTTATTATTAAAAAGTGAAGATGTGCCGAAAGATCGCTTAACGCGCTGGATGGATAAGCTATTAGGCAATTGGTTATTCAAACCGTTTAACCGTGTATTCAATCGCGCTGCTGAAGGTTATACCAAAGGCATCGGTAAATTAATTCGCTTAAGCGGCATCGTATTGGTTTTCTACGCAGGTTTAATGGCGCTGACCTATGGCCAGTTTGCTTCGACGCCGACGGGCTATGTACCAGGGCAAGACAAGATGTACTTAGTGGCGTTTGCTCAGTTGCCGGATGCAGCTTCATTAGATCGCTCTGAAGAAGTGATGCGTGATATGTCGCAAATAGCGATGGATCATCCAGGTGTTCTTGCCGCGGTTGCCTTCCCAGGTTTAAGCATTAATGGTTTTACTAACAGCCCGAATAGCGGCATTTTATTCGTGACCTTAAAACCATTCGATGAGCGCACCACAGATGATTTATCAGCGGGTGCGATTGCCGGACAATTGAACGGCCAGTTCTCTGTAATTAAAGAAGCGTTTGTAGCGATCTTCCCACCACCTCCAGTGTCTGGTTTGGGTACGATTGGTGGTTTCCGTTTGCAGATCCAAGACAAGGGCAACATGGGTTATGAAGCCTTGTATGCGGTAACGCAGCAAGTGATTCAAAAATCTTGGATGGATCCTCAGCTTACCGGTATCTTCAGTAGTTTCCAGGTAAACGTGCCGCAAATTAAAGTGGATCTTGATCGAACCAAAGCAAAAAGTCAGGGCGTTCGTATTGATAACGCTTTTGCAACTATGCAAGGGTATTTAGGTTCTGTGTATGTGAATGACTTCAATCAGTTTGGCCGTACTTACCAAGTAAACGTGCAAGCGGATGAACAGTTCAGGCAAGAGCCTGAGCAAGTTGGCCAGCTAAAAGTGCGTAATGAAAATGGCCAGATGATTCCGTTAGGTTCCTTTATGGATGTTCGACATGCGGCGGGTCCTGATCGTGTGATGCATTATAACGGTTATACCACGGCGGAGATTAATGCTTCTCCGGCTCCTGGAGTCAGTACAGGTGAAGCCCGAATCGCGATTGAAAAAATTCTCGCAGAAACGTTGCCGATTGGTATGACGTATGAGTGGACAGAATTAACTTACCAGCAGATTTTAGCCGGTAATGCGTCTATGTTTATTTTCCCGTTGGTCGTGTTATTGGTCTTCATGGTATTGGCCGCTACGTATGAAAGTATGACCTTGCCGTTGGCGATTATTATGATCGTACCGATGACATTATTATCGGCATTAACCGGTGTGATTATTTCAGGGGGGGATAACAACATATTCACACAAATTGGCTTCATTGTTTTGGTGGGGCTCGCCACCAAGAATGCGATTTTAATTGTGGAATTTGCGAAAGAGCTGCAAGACAAAGGCATGAGTGCATTAGAAGCGATTAAAGAAGCCGGACGTTTGCGTTTACGTCCCATCTTGATGACTTCGTTTGCTTTCATTATGGGCGTAGTGCCGATGGTATTGTCTACCGGAGCGGGTGCAGAAATGCGTCAGGCGATGGGAGTTGCGGTTTTCTCTGGCATGATTGGGGTGACGGTCTTTGGTTTAATACTGACGCCGGTATTCTATTACTTGCTGCGCAAGAATGTGAAAGTTCAAACGGAAGTAAAAACACAGAGCGTTTAAATGTAACAAAGTGAGGTGAATTCATAGTAAATAAAATGCCCCAATTACTGGGGCATTTTTGTTTTATATTTTAATCAATTATTCATTTGTCGTGTTTTCTGACCAGTAGCGAAGTGAATAAGCGAACCTTGTTTGAATGATGGCGATGAAAAGGAGAGACCGCCCAAATAGCATTGGCGGCAGGCTTTAAACTCTCTAAGCAAGTAACGAGTTCTCCTGCGTTGATAAGATCTTTGATGTATATCTCCGGCAGTTGAATGATTCCTATACCCGAGCAGGCAGCTTGCACCAAAGCGCTACCATTATTGCTTCTCCAGTTTCCACTAATTTTGACATTGATATCTTGGTTTTGATGATTAAAGGTCCAGTAGTCAACGGAACCGGCCAAGCAATTATGTTCTTTTAAATCGGCTAAGGTTTCGGGTTTCCCGTGCTCTGTAATGTATTTAGGAGAGCAGCATACTGTGAGTTTTCTTTCTGTGATTTTTCGCGCAATCAAACTTGAATCTGCTAGGTTACCGGAGCGAATCGCAAGATCATAACCACCATCGATGAGATCAACAAGATTATCGGTAAAGACCAAGTCCACCTGAATATCTGGGTATTGCTGCATAAACTCTATGGCCGCGGGGGTGACATATTTTTCACCGTACTCTCCTGCAGCAGTCACTTTTAAAATGCCGCTCGGTTCATCCTGTAAGTTCATTATGTCTTGCTCAGCCTCGGCAATAGCAAGCAGTTTGTTTTTTATCTGCTCATAAAACTTTATCGCGGCTTCTGTGGCAGAAATTTGTCGTGTGGTGCGTAAAAATAGCTGTACCCCGAGGCGTTCTTCTAATTTTTTTATCTCTTTACTGACGTGCGCTTTAGAGACGCCGCAGCGATCAGCTGCGGCTGAAAAGCTACCACTTTCAATAATGTGGGTAAAAATTTCTAGGCCTTCGTATTTACGGGTTCTCAGCATGGTTTTCCTAACTCTGTATTATGGTTTCTATATGGAAAAAGTGATTTACAAATACTGCTATTTAAACATTTTATGGAAACTATAAGATAGTGGCCAATGAGTGATTAGGCGCATTTTTGCGTTGAGAGTCGCTCAGTTCAAATTAGCTTTATTGGAGAAAAATATGAAAAATCAAATACTTGCGACACTTCTTCTGTCTACGGTGAGTTTGGCTTCCGTGGCAAATGAATGTCAGCAATTACCTTCTCAGCAAGAGCTGAGTTCTGCACTAAAAAGTGTTGTGAAGCCCAGTGGCGGTCAGAGTAATGGTGGTTTAGACCTTAACATGTGGGCTACGGTAGTTGATCGCTCGGGTACTGTTTGTGCTGTTGCGATGACAGGTAAAAATGCGGGTGACCAATGGCCGGGCAGCCGTGTTATTTCGGCTCAAAAGGCAAATACCGCCAATGCGTTTAGCTTGCCAGGGTTATCGTTGTCGACGTCGAACTTATGGACCGCGACTCAGCCTGGTGGCAGCTTATTTGGTCTGCAACACAGCAATCCAGTTGATACTTCAGTAGCTTATGCGGGCAAAGCCGCTGAATACGGCCAGGCAAATGATCCAATGGTTGGCCAGCGTATTGGTGGTGTAAATGTGTTTGGTGGTGGTTTGGCGCTATATAATAAAGCCGGCACCTTAGTTGGAGCCGTGGGTGTTAGTGGTGATACATCTTGTGCCGATCATAATGTGGCTTGGAAAACTCGTGATGCACTTAAGTTAGATTATGTACCCGCAGGCGTTTCTCCTACTGGGGATGACAATATCATTTATGCTGTTGGCAATGGTTTTGCTCATGTAGATTGCGGCAATGCTGAGAAAGTCATTGCTGAATCATTACCCGCTAAATTTCCTGCGTCTAAATAATATGATGCGCGGCTAAATGGAAGCAGAAGTAAGTGCAGGTATTCATATTTACTTCTGTTTCTGAAAATACATACCTGACTATGTGGTTAAGTATGTTATTTATTGTAAATGTGGCTGGTTATGGTGCTCAGGAACTATAAAATGTCGTTTTTGGAAACTGTATAGGTATCTATTTAAGCCTAGAGTGCCAGAAAATCATAAATGAATGGAATCTAGTTATGAATTGAACCACAAATTGATGTTGAGATATTTTATGAATTCTAGAACTTTTTTTACATTTGGAAATTTGCTGTCAACCTCTACAGTTATTTTAATTTCCTTCCTGCTTCTAGGCTGCGGTGCTAGTAGCGATACGAGTAGTAATTCTGATGGTGTTCTAATAGAGTTTGATGACAAGCCAAGTCTGTTTTTTATGTTTAATAGTAAAAAAGAAACTGATAATCAGGGGGGGGATACTTATTATTCATTCGTAGGGGAGAGTATTAGTTTTCCTCGTCATATATTCTCTAATTCTGATCATACGAATTTGGATGTTTCTGAAAGTTATTGGACCGACAGTTCAAATAGTACTATTCAAGACAATAATGAAGCCCTGACTGTTAGCGATAGTCATAAGCCCGCAGTAAAAGCTTGTATGATTCCTAAATTAAGTAATGGCAAAACGAATACCGTCACTTGTGTTACTTTCGAGGTAAGAGACTTACCTGGTTTGACGCAAAAAATACGAATGGTTTCTATTTTTTCTGACAATGACCATTTCCAAGCGGGGCTTCAGTTAAGTGAACTTGAGCCTAATGATATTCGCATGATTGAAGGAACAAAATGGCAATACCGTTGGTTCGATAGCAATGGAAATGTGTTAAAAAAATCAGGTGATGCGATTATCGGTTATAAGCTGAATTATGCTGATATTGATGAGAGCATTAAACAGGTTAAAACCTGTGTTTTCGGTATCGTGACTCAGCAATGCGTGAAAGAAAGTAACTTAGAATTGGTCCCAAGTAATAATGTGCCAGCAGTAAGCATTTTGGATATTACCGGAGAATATAAACAAGGAGGAAAGGTCTCTCCTGAGAGTCGCACTTCTTACGCTTATACTCAGCCAGCGGCGGGCTTTATTTATGAGTGGGCAGTGGTCGGGGTTGTCTTATCTGATGTTGAAAAAACGGCGGCTGAACTAACCTTGAAAGATGCTTCTTACTTTGAAACTGATATCACAGTTTGCATGCAGCGAGCTTATAAAAATTTCACCGGCTCGGGAACTACTATGACTACTAGAGTGTGCAAAACTAAGCAGTTTACTGAATCGGATGTACAAGTAACTGCAAGCTATAATTATGGTAATAACCTGTTAGCGCAAAAAGCACCTTTTGTATTTTCAGGGAGTTTTAATGGTCTTGATGCTATTGACTATTCAACGTTTAAACTGAGCTATCAAGATAAAATCTTAACCCAGGGAGTTGATTACAGCATTACGACGTTTGGATATAACGACTTTACTTTCAAAATACATTCGCAGCAGGCAATCGTGACTGCTGGGTATGGACCATTATTAAAATTACAATGTGAATTCACTTATAACGGAAAATCCTATAGTTGTATTGGTGGAACCCATGCTTCTAATTCTGTTGGTATTTATGCTGATGGCGGTTTGCCCTCGCTACAATCAAGAGTAAAAGGGGCGATTGCAGAAAAGAATCGCGTTGATTTTCTCTATTGCGCTGCAGGAGATAAACTGACTTGGTGGCTAAAAGACAAAGACGCGAGTAACTATGTTCAAACAGGCCCTGAAGAAATAATCGAAGCAGGTGCTTACTGTTATGGTGGTAATCCAGATGGCACTTTATATATAAATGAAGGTTGGGCGGGCAAGATGCTTAAGCTGATTGTGAAACGTGCTCGTAATGGCCTGAGTGATGAGCGGATTCAGGTTTTGGATATCGACCTAGGTGAGATCAGTAAATAGGATTTAACTGTTGAAATCCACAGCCCCATTTAAATGGGGCTTTTATATCTTTAAATAGCCCCATAACAGTTTAACTTCTGGTATTCTTTTTGTAGCCATTGGCAATATTCTGGAAACGGTGTGGGCTTTTTATAATAATATCCTTGTACTATCTGGCAGCCATATTCCCTAAGAATTAGCTCTACAGCCTTGGACTCTATTCCTTCAGCAACGACTTTAAGGTTAAGAGATCTAGCCATTTCTAGTGTGGTTTTTACTATGGTTAAATCTTTCTCAGAGTGCTCGATATTAGCTATAAAACTTTTATCAATTTTTATTTCAGTAAATGGAAGTTGGGATATATAGAATAAAGAAGAATAGCCTGTTCCATAATCATCAATTGAGACCTGTACTCCCATCTTTTTTAGAAGAGTTAGCGTATTGCTTAAATGCTGGAAATCGTTAATAAGCACAGACTCTGTTAATTCAAAGGTTAGGCAAGATAACGGGATGTCATAGTTTGATAATATACACTCAAGATTTGATAAAAAATCGTCTTTGGAAATATCTTTACCACTGATATTAACTGAAATATTGTGTTCGTAGATTCCTAGTGAAATAATTTTTTCTAAATGTTTGCAAGCAGTGTCAATTACCCATAATGTTAATTCATTAATAATACCAGTGTCTTCAGCTAGTTTAACGAAAACATCGGGAGCAATGTAGCCTTGCTGAGGATGCTGCCAGCGCAAAAGTACTTCGGATCCATCAACTTCATTTGTTTTTAAATTTATTTGTGGTTGATGAAATAAAAAAAGCTCATTGTTTCTGAGTGCTAGTTGGAAGTCGGCGGCAAGGGCGAGCCGGCTTTTTACACTTATTTCTTCATTAGGTTCATAATAAGATAATGTGCGATCACTCCGTTCTCCTTTTTCTAAGGCTTGGCTAGCTTGCTTAAGGATGCTTGAGTATTTAATGTTAGTAGGTAATGGGGTTAAAGATGATACTCCAATATTTATTGTTAAACTTATATGAAGGCTACCAATTTTTTCTCCTTTTAATATGTTCTTATTGAATTTTGCGAGACCAGTGTGCAGGTCCTTATCTGTTAGAGTTGGTTTTGACGAGTCAATGATTAATGCAAATACTCCATCATTAACCGAAACAATTTTCTTTGCGATAGTATTTCTACTGTCGATAGTTATTATGCTGTCTCTACTGGATATTTCTTTTTCGATGCTTCGAGCAATTAATAGGGTTAATTCTATTTTTTCATTTATGTCTAAATACGGTGATAAAGATGAAAATTCAGGTATTTTTATCATGCCAATTGCAAAATCATGATTATTGGTTAAAAATTTATTTGCTTTTGATTCTAGTAAAGAGAGGCTTGCTAATTTTGTATCTTGAAAGTGCGTTATTTTATATAAGATTTGTGACCTCTTCAGTTGGATTCTATCTGCTAATGCCATAGCCATCAGTATTGATTCCAACATGATAACAATCATGAATACATGGCTGATAAAAAAAGAGCTGTTTATGATACCTGTGAGTTCCATGTAATGAATAGCACTACCTGAAACGAGAGGGATCCATGAGATAATATAGAGTCTTGCCCATCTAAACTCTTTTTTTAGTTGTTGGATTATAAAAATAAAGGAAAGTGGATATAAGAAAGCGATGCTGCAGAGGAAAGCTGGAATGATTGTATCTGACGTATACACTAAGCTAAAGACTAAGAAGGCGCAAAGATAAGTTATGTAGCATAGGCATACTTTATAAAGAAAATTAGGATGTTTTTTCGCGTTAAAGAAAAATAAAGAAAATATTAAGATTGTAATTATAAAGTATATGTTGATAGCTATTACATGTTCTTGAAATAATTTCATTATAATATCTGGAAAAATATAATAACCGAAACCCGAGGATGTACCAATAAGTATTAATGCAGAGGCGGTATAGCATATGTATACGATATATATTGCGTCTTTTAGCACAGAAAATAATAAAAGATTGTACAGAGACATAGCAACTAGAATACCTATAAAACTTCCCCAAATTAAAAAGGTGAATTGTAAAAATCTGTTGAAATCATCTTTCCAGTAAATATTTATAGGTGTTCTTATAAGATTTTTATCTTGTATTTTAATCAATAATTGAGTGTTTGAGTTTCCTTTTAGGTGGAAGTTATAAGAAGGCAAGCTGTATTCCGCTGTGCTGAGGCCGTCAATACTCCATCCTAGGCGTTTTGACTCTATTACCTTTTTGTCGGCGATCCGATGTATTACAAGGGTTTCTAATAATGGGTTGGAGAAATGACTTACAAGATCAATATTGTTTGAAGTGTTGTTTATTATTTGTAAATCAAGCCAGTAAGTTTGATTGTTAAAGCTCCAAGGGGGGGGGGCTAAAGTAGTGATTTTTGATTTTTCTTTTATATTAACTATGTCATTAATCGATAATGTGTTTGTAGTATCTATAAAGTATGACTTAGAGATTGATATGTTATCAGATTCATTTTTTAAGGATGTAGTTGTGAAGTTTTGGATGTTATTTGAGTATTGAAAAATAAACATAGAAAAGATAAAAAATAAAAATCCAGCAATGATCTTAATTAACTTCTTTTGGGTAAATCTAAAGAACGCCATGTTCGTCTGCCCTGATTATGCACGTATTGAATTCAAATGTTTAGTCTAATTTTAGGTGCTGCGATAGCATAAGTGTAAAAAAATATCATATTATTTGTTAGTCTTGTTTGTTTGGCGCGACTGGACAATAAAATGTCGTCTTTGGAGTACTCACTATTAGTCGAGCAACTAAAAAATTATAAAAATTTGTTTCTTTAATTGTCTTCTTTGTAATAAAAATATATTTTTCCAGTTGTTTTTAGAACTAATGTACTTGGTTGTTCAATTTATATTCAAAAAATGAAGGTGATTTTAGGGCTATGTAGGCCAGTGATAAATTAATAAATTATTCGTATGTTTTTATTTGACTTAACATCGACTCATCCTAAGCTTTGAATTACTGTTCAATTGGTTGGGTATTTAGTATGAAAAAAATGAAAACCTTGGGTTTAAGTATAGGAATGCTTGCTTCTGAGCTGGCCTATTCGGCCACAATTTTTGAAGGGGAGCAGGGAGAGAAAATCGACTTGAGTGGTCGTTTCGAAACTGGAGGTTATTTCGGGCGTAAACACAGTGATGTTGGCACAGAGTGGACTTATGGTGGTGGTTATGTCGATGATTCCTTTATGTCTTTCTCTATTAAAGGCCAATCAGGAAATGTTTATAGCGTACTCGAATACGATGTAGAGAGACAGAACTGGACTGCAGAAAACGAATTTCAGCAAGTGGTTGATAAGGCCTACGCAGGCTGGAATTTTGGCAATGGGCATAGAATTGAATTAGGCCGTACTGATAGTGCTTATGATCGTTATGATTCAATGGGGGATTTTTCTGTTTATGGCGATAGTGGCACTGCAGATATTGCTGAGGCTGGTGATCAGGACAGCACGATAAAATATGAAGGTGAGCTCATGGGAGTTCGTATGGGGATTTCGCATTCGGAAGCAGGTTGGGATGAGAATGTAACCGATACCCGTGAAGGTCGTGTTGTAAATGGCTACCTTGGATATTTTTCTGAGTCTTATGCTGTACTTGTCGGTTTAGAGGAGGTGGATAATCGAGGCACTATTTATTCTTTGCATAGTGAAATTCATCTAGGAGATTTTTCGTTAGGAGGGTTTATTTCGACCTCAGATCGAGAAGAGCGTGAAGCCTATAATACTTTAGATTCTGAACTTAAATTGGTTTCGATTAAATACAATCTGTCAGATAAGTGGATGCTTGCTATGACATATTCGGCATTGGATGTTGATTTTGAAAGTATTGAAACAACGGAGTCAGGGTATCGTCTTTGGGTTGATGACGAATGGAGTGAGGTTTCGGCAGAATATAACTACAGATCAAATGTTACTTTCAAGATGCAGCTCGCCGATGGTGGTGAATCAGGAACCTACGGGTATGGGAAAGTTGTTTATCGCTTCTAGTTTTTTCTACGCTATTAATTAGTTATAGCTCTGAATTTATTTCTGTAATTATTCATAAAAGATATAAAACGATAATAAATACTTATCAATAGGTAGGTTGATATATGCATAAAATACTTAATAAACCATTAGGTCAGATACTGACGACTTTACTGTCAGTATCAATATTCACTCCGGTTTTAACTCATGCAGATATTTATATCTCTGAGGTTTTAGAAGGCTCAAGTTATAATAAGGCGATTGAGATTGCTAATAACGGTAATGCTGCAGTTACATTAACGGGCTATGAACTAGCCAGTGAATATAACGGTTGGGCAAATAACTATGCTCTGGATGGAGTAACAATACAGCCTAACTCAGTGTGGGTAATTGCTCACTCTAGTGCCAATGATGCTGTGAAAGCACTTGCAGATGTAACATCGAGTAGTTATCTAGTTCGTTTCAGTGGTAATGATGCACTGGCGTTGTTGAAAGATGGAGATGAACATGATGTATTTGGTACTTTTGGTTATGATAATTTCAATAAAGACCAAACATTACAGCGCTGTGAACATACTCTTTCTACAAATTATTTATCTTGGCAATGGCAATCAATAGCCAAGGATGATTGGAGTAATATTGGCCAATTTAATGCGCCAGTGAATATTTGTGTTGCGCCTCCCGAGCCGAAGCCTCCTGAAGTATCAGTAGATGCTTCTATTATGGATATTCAAGGGAACAGCTCAAGCTCTCCTTTCGTTGATGCTGCTAATGGAGTATATACATCCGAATCAATTTATCGGGTTGTTGGAGTAGTAACAGCCATTCAAAAATCAGCTTTAGGTAATGATTTACCGAGTGGTTTCTTTATTCAGGATGAAGTTGGTGATGATGACCCGCTAACCTCTGACGGGCTGTTTGTAAAAGCAGGCACACTGGCATTAACGGCAATGGATTCTGCGAACCAAGAAAATATTGAAGTGGGTGATCAACTAACGGTTTATGGAACAGTCTCTGAAAATTATGGTTGGACGACTCTTACAGTCTCTATTGATGAGGGTATTGATTTAATTTACCGTGAAGCCAGTGGTAAAACTATCGCTAAAACACCATTACGTATGATTGATAGCGATGAGAGTTTCGAAAATACTCTTGAGCGTTATGAGAATATGAGCATCGTTCTTGATCAGGAAGCTGATATGACGATTGCGCGTACATTTGGTTTTGATTTTAGTGTTTTCCGCAATAATCTAGTTATAAGTCATGGTGGAATTAACTTTCACCCAAACCAAAAATCAGCACCAGGTTCAGAGCAATCGATTAAGCAGCGAGCTGCGAATGAAGCTAATCGAGTTGTCGTAGAAACTTTCTCTAAAGCGGGCAATGGCAAAGTGCCTTGGTTTCCTGATTTTGGTGTTGATAATGGTCAGGGAAGTACCGATAACTATCTTAGAGTAGGAGCAATGATTGAAGGCTTAGAAGGCATAATTACCTACTCCTCTAGTGAGTACCGATTTTTTACTACTAATCAAATAACTAATCAGAATTTTTCTTATCAGCATCTGTCAGACCGCACTTCCACACCGAGTGTTGCCGCGGGTAATTTGAGTATTGCAACGATGAATGTATTAAATCTCTTTAACTCACCGTTTGGGGGGGCTGATAATCCATTAGAAACTAACCGAGGTGCAGACGATGCTGATGATTATATCATTCAGCGAGCTAAAATTGTTGCAGCCATTTTGGCATTAGATGCCGATATTATTGGTTTAATGGAAGTAGAAAATAACGGCTTTGATAATGACAGTGCAGTCGTTGAGCTCGTTAATACAATAAACTCTCAATTATCAGTTGAAAAACAATACGTTATTGCTCGCCCTGAAAAAGATAAGCGTATTGGTACGGATGCGATATCGAGCCAACTTATTTATCGCCGCGCTAAAATAGCTTTAGATCGATTGGATATTATCACTATGCCTTATCAAAACGTTCCAGTGGAATTCTATCCATCAGAATTTGAAGGGGATTGGGAAGATTTTAGGCCGACGGCAAAATATATGAGAAATGCGGTGACTCCCATTTTTACTTTGAATGATCCTGAGCAGAAAAAATTAGTAATCTCTGTTAATCATTTTAAATCGAAAGGTTCAACCTGTTGGGAAGATTTGCAAACGACCAAAAAAAATGAAGAAGGTAAGACGATTCATATTCTTGAAGATACCGATTATCAAGGGAATTGCGAAAATTTTAGGGTGGCAGCCGCTAATTACTTAGGTAATAAACTTGAGGAGTATCCTGGTTATCGGGTAATCGTTGGGGATTTAAATTCTTATGCAAATGAAGATCCGGTACTGGTATTAACTAATCAATTCAGTCTATCTGAAAATAGAAGCATTAAGGCCGGTCGGAATATTTTTGTTGGCAATACAGAAATAGTGGGTAATGGTGGAGGTACGATTGAAGACAGTTTTGGTTATGTAAATATTGTGCGTGAAAAGCATAAGGATACGATTAGTTATTCTTACAATGATGAAGTTGGCACACTCGATCATATTTTGATTACTCCAGATGTAAAACCATTTGTTATTGATGCCGCAGATTGGAATATTAATTCTGTTGAATCGACCCTGTTTCAATATGAGTCTCGATATACCGGTAGTCTGCCAAAATATAGTGATGCGTTTAGGTCATCTGATCATGATCCCGCAGTATTAGTATTGAATATTTTACCTGAACTCAAAGATGCAGGTGCTGTGGTTTCCTTGCCAGACTCTGCTCTTAGCATGCCAGAGGCTTCAAATTTAAAAGTTGGTGATGGTTATAGAGCAATCATTGATTTAACCCAGTTCGTAACCAGCTCAATGCAGGTTGGAGAACGAATTAACGTTGTTCTTTCGGATAAAAATGTTAATGGTGTGGTAACGAATTCTCAATTAGGAAGAGTTGATTTAACTGAGGCTGACATTACGAGAGGTTGGGTTGAATTTACTTTTCAGCAAGTTATCGCAGGTAGTTTTGTTGTTGAAGGATTCTATAATGATGAACTTGTGACAATGAAGAATACTTCTGTTGAACTAGACAAAGATGATGAAGTACCTGGAGGATCTTTAAGTATTTATTTTGTCTTATTATCTTTCATGTTATTAAATCTCACAGTTAGAAGAAAGCAATCTATTACACCTAAAAAGTTCAGCATGGAGGGTATTTGATTATGCCTAATGTTTATTCGATACTTATTTTTGTACTTGTTTCAGTCTTTGCATCGGGTTGCAAAGATGATCAAGGTGATAAATTAAACCTCACTTTGAAATTGAATACTGATCGCTATTCAGAAGAATTATCTTGGTCAATCTTTAATAGTAAGCATGAAATTGTACGGACAGGTAGTGGCTATGAAAGTAATGCCGAGTACGAAATTCCTATGGGAGTAGATCCCGGAGGATATCGCTTCGAGATAAGCGATTCAGGCGGCGATGGAGTATGTTGCTCATATGGTAATGGTTCTTTTGAATTATACTTAGAAGGAGACTTAATACTGGACGATTCTGGTACATTTGGTGATTTTACCGATGAAATTCAGCATAGATTCAATACAGATAACTACAGTGATGACAAATATGAAAGTCCTTTGAATTCTTATTATCAAACCGCTGATTTATTGGCTGGTTATGAATTAAAAAGCGCTCTTCATTCCATTTTAAAGAATAACTATGTAACTGCAGATTTTGATGATCTCTGGGGATTCTTTTCCGTAAATTCACTGGATACTCGCTATGAAAAAGATTCTTCCATTCTAGATCGCTATTCTGAGAAACCAGCAACTGTAGATAGCTATAGCTTTACTGCAATTGATCAGCAATGCGGCGATTCGTTAGCAGAAGGTGATTGCTATGAACGCGAGCATAGCGTTCCTAGTAATTGGTTTGATGGCGATGCACCTATGAATTCGGATGTGCATCATATCTTTCCTGTTGATGGTGCCGTGAAAGCTGCTCGTGGAGAATTGCCTTATGGAGAGGTTGATAGCCGATTTGTGAGTTTTACTTCATCTAATGGATCTAAAGTTGGGGCTGGGCATCTTGAGCTTGGTTATACCCAGCCGGTATTTGAACCCATTGATGAGTTTAAGGGCGATTTTGCCAGAGCTTATTTCTATATTGCGACTCGCTATGAAGATGTCATTGCAAAAGATGACTGGCATAGGAATACGAAAGAAACCACCGCTGCATTGGTAGAGGAAAGTTCTGATCAAGTATATCAATCTTGGCTAATAACGATGTTATTGAAATGGCATGAATCAGATCCTGTAAGCGCAGAAGAAATAAGTCGCAATGATGCAGCAGAAATCTTCCAAGGGAATCGTAATCCTTTTATTGATCACCCTGATTTTGCTAAATATATTTGGACTCACGAAGGGTTTGAGGCTGCTGAATATCATGTTTATTAATTTTCTAATAACGACTTTATTATAAAGGTAGGTGCAGAAGTGCTAGTACTCAATCCCACTATCAGGCAAAAACTAATCTGCAGCTTAATTTTGGCTGTTCTTATTCCGACATTACTAATAGGATTTATTGTTCGTAATGCAACGTATGAATTAGTTGAGGAGCGGCTACTGAGCACTGAGCTACCTGCTGTATTGCTGCAAATTAATCGCTCCATTAATGGCAAGGTTTCAAGCTTATTTCTTGCTGCTGAGCAATTGGCAAAGAATCCTTTTGTTCAGCACTTGATCGAAAAGCCAGACTTAATTGATAGTATTGAAGAAGAAGTATTGATCGATCAGCTTAAATCAGTCTACGACCTCTATGGATTAGGTGATGCCTCGGTTGCTAATCGCGATACAGGGCACTATTGGAATCAAAGTGGATTTTTGAGGGTGTTAGAAGCCGATAGGGATAGCTGGTTTTATAAATTTAAAAATAAAAATGAAGAGAGAATGATGAATGTTTACTTTAGTAAAAGTAAGCAGGAGCATCGTATATTTGTTAATTACCAGGATCTAGATGGAGTATCAATAACAGGGCTCTCCTATAAACTGAACGATATGATTTCGGTTATTAACTCTTTTAGGTTGGAGGATACTGGATTTGTTTATCTTGTTGATGAGCAAGGTAAGGTTCAAATTCATAATAATCCTGACATTGTTGGTAAAAAAACACTTGAAGATCTCTATGGTATTAAAGTTCTAAATAATTTATTGAATAAGAGAGAGTTTAATGTTTCTCAAGTAGATATTGAAGGTGATGCCAAGATATTGGTATCTAGTTATGTTCCTGAAATGGATTGGTATTTAATTGGAGAAGTGCCTAGGTCTGAAGTATTTGATGAGCTGCAAACTGAGTATTTTTACATGATTTTAGTGATGTTAGCAGTGGCATTGCTGTTTGTCTTTGTTGCTGTATTTGTGGCGAATTCAATTACTAAACCGATTCAATCTCTTGCAGATGCCTTTAGGGATATAGGGGAAGGGGAGAGTGATCTAGCTTATCGCATTGAAGTGACTAATCCTAGCGATGAACTAGGGGCGTTATCTACCGGATTTAATAATTTCGTTGAGAAAATTCAGCAAGCAATTAAAAACGTAGCTAATACTGGTAGTGAGTTAAAAAAAGCTACGGAACAAATTGCTGAGAAGGCACAAACCTCACTTAATAATAGCCAAGCTCAACGTGATCAGACTCTACAAATTGTCACTGCCATGAGTCAGATGGGAAGCAGCGTTGCTGAGATCGCAACGAGCGCTTCTCAAGCCGCAGATTTTGCTCAGGATTCTGAAAATAATGCGAGTTCTGGGATGGTTGTGATGAGAGAGGCTCAGGAAACCAATAATGAATTAGCCAGTGAAATGGAAAATGTGGAGCTAGTCATGGATAGTTTGGCAGGGAATGCTGAGCAAGTGGGTTCTATTTTGGATGTGATTAGAAATATTTCTGAGCAGACCAACTTATTAGCCTTAAATGCTGCCATTGAAGCTGCTAGAGCGGGAGAGCAGGGAAGAGGATTTGCAGTGGTCGCAGATGAAGTAAGAACCTTGGCTGGTAGAACAGCGGCTTCTACAGAGCAAATCCAAAGTATGATCAATCAATTACAGGAAGATGTTAGGCTGTCTGTTGAGGCAATGAAAGACAGTAAAAAACTAACCATAAAAGGTGCGGATGCTTCTGATAGAGCAACGAATTCATTGGTGTCGATATCACACGGTATTAGTCAAATATCTGATATGAATATTTTAGTGGCAACAGCGACAGAAGAGCAAGCCAGCGTTGTTAAAGTTATTAATTCTAATATTGAAGAAATTAATGATATTAATAATTCATCGGCAGAAACGTCTAAGAAGCTTAATGACTCTTGTGAAGACTTACGCCGTTTAGCCTCTAACCTAGATGCCATGGTGGGGGAATTTGAGTCCTAGTCTTATAGGATAAACCCTAGTCCCGTAAACCCTATGCACTTAGATAAAGTGTGTAGGATTTATAAGGGTTGTAAACGATATTCTGAAGAAGATTTTTCAGCATTTATAGGAGCCGCTGAAATTTCGTTCGCCAGTGTAACCTAAAATATTGCCAGTGTACTATTTTACTGAGACTATTTTTTTAATATATGTGACTGTACTGTATGTTATTTTGGTAGAGTAGATAGGGGGTGGCGACGGAGAATCCACGCCTGATCAGTACTCATTACGAAGGGTAGGAAGTCAGGGTTGCCTGCATAGAATAAGAAGTTTGATGCTCCGCCATTAACGCCGCACTCATGATCAGAAACTTCCCCATCAATGACGCCTGCAACATTAAAATCTGTATTCATTCGACCATCATATATGGTGATTTCACACTGTTCAGTATCGTCAATAAAATCAAATTCCTTACCATCACCTTCTGTCGTATGGGGTAAGCCCATAAAATGACCTGCTTCATGAATAATGTTGGCAGCTTGCATATTAATTGCTTGAGCTTCGGAGAAACTATTCGCGATGTCTGCAACATAGGCGGATTGTGCAACAAAGAAGCAGCTGCTATTGGAATCTTTATTAAGTATTGATCCCGATGTGGAAACGCCGGCAATACCAGGGATTTCGCTTGATGTTAATTCAGTTACAAAAGCGAGGTTAAGTGATAAGGACGCTCCCGTAGTGGCCATCATTGCGCGGCAAGCCTCTCCATATTCTTTTTCTACGTCTAAGCTGGTGAATTTAGAAACTTGATCAGGGGTGGCCGTAAAAAATTTAATGTCGCCAACTGATAGTCGATTATCTGAGAATAAGGCATTAAAACTTTCTTTGTATTGATTAGAGAATGTCGCTTTGAATTCTGCACTATTAAACTCTGCTGAAGGGTGAGCAACCCAAACATTAAGGTCAAACTTTAAGTCGCTTAGGTCGATGTCGCTGTTTATTGGGTTTGATTTTATATAGACAATAGCGCTTGAAAGGTCAGTCTTGTCTTCGCTAAGAATCGAAAAAATGTAGTCTCCAGCCATCAGTTTCATCTTTGGAGTCGTTGGTAAGAAAGTGGAAACACTGCCAGTATCACCTAGAATAGCAGACGTGTAGTCACTGGATACTTTATCAATATCACCCGATTTTTTTAGTGAAGCACTATAAATAATGTTGTCTAATGGGTCTTTGATTTCGGTAATTAATATTACCTTATTGTTATTTTTAGACGTTAGCTGTAGTAATAATGAAATATCACCTTCCGCTAACGTTATCGTAATTTTACCTGTTTTAGAGAGACTAACGGGATCATACGTTAGCTCTTTTAAAATAGGACTAAGTGTCTTAACTGTCATGGCTTGCTTAACGTCAGGAGATACCGTGCTAGATTTGTTCTTTGAAGAACCTCCGCAGGCAATCAAAAGAACACAGGTTATGCAGGTTAATATTAATCGTATTATATTATTCATTTATTTATTACTCTGTGAGTCGGTATTATCAGTATTTTATGAACTTAGGTCATTATTATACTGAGCGAATATGAATAGGACCTGAACGACTAATACGAGGCGTGAAAGGCATACTTTACCTCCCGACAGTTAATGGTATTACGGCAAAGGTTTCTTCGCATACGGATGATTATATGAAATCTCATGAGTTCTATTTAGAACGTATTAAAACTGACCTTGCAGCGGTCAGTACTGCTGAAAAAGCAGAAGCCAGTCGTCGCTATTTTCCTCACGGAATTAATTGCTTGGGCGCGACGGCAGCAGACATAAAGTCAGTTATTAAGACGTTTTATGCTGAGTACTCTGATTTAACCTGCATGGAAATGCTGTCTGTTACAGAATACATTCTAAAGCATGCTGAATTTAATGAAGAAACTTTATTAGCCTTTGGCCTAATCAACAAGTTTGTGAAGCTGAATACTAAGAGGGAATACAATTACGACGATGACTTATTATTACGTTTTGAGTACTGGCTAGAGCACTACGCTAATAATTGGTCTTTGGTTGATGACCTATGCATAAAGACGATTTATCAATTTCTGCTGTCACGGCCTCACCTAATTGAAAATACGCAGCACTGGACCTATTCAGAAATTTCTTGGTGTCGCCGTGCTAGTAATGTTGTTTGGGTTAAGTTTATAAAGCGAAAAATGGGTAAGACGACTTATTACCTGAATAAAGCTTTGGTCTTTAAAAATTGTGACGCATTGCTTGAAGATGATGATGAATTTGTGCAGAAGAGTATCGGCTGGTTATTGAAGGTCGCGTCGGTAGAGCATGAAACTGATGTTATTGCATATCTTAAGAAAAACTATTCTAAGCTAACGCGATCAACTCTTCGCTATGCGATTGAGAAAATGGATGACGATACCCGCAAGCTGATCATGAGCTGGTAATACATAAACAGCTAAGACATGAACAGCTACGGATATTATTACATTGCTGTATTAACGAACTGCAGTAGGAACAGGTGTACGAATCAAATAATCAAATGCAGCTAAGCTCGCTTTTGAACCTTCACCCATCGCAATAATAATCTGCTTATAAGGCACGGTGGTGACATCTCCTGCAGCGAATACTCCTGCCACTGAGGTTTCACCTTTGGCATTGATTTCAATTTCTCCTCGATTCGATAACTCAATACCTGAACCTTTCAAGAAATCACTATTAGGCACCAAGCCAATTTGAACGAAGATACCGGCCAGTTCAATTTGCTTGCTCTCACCGGTTACGCGGTCGTTATAGTTCAGCGCTGTAACGCGAGTACCATCACCGATGACTTCTGTTGTTTGCGCTTGTTTAATAATAGTGATATTACTCATGCTATTGGCTTTCTCGACTAATACTTGGTCAGCGCGTAATGACTCGGCAAATTCCAATACAGTGACGTGTTCTACCAAGCCCGCTAGATCAATCGCCGCTTCTATACCTGAGTTACCCCCACCAATAACAGCGACTTTTTTACCTTTAAATAATGGGCCGTCGCAGTGTGGGCAGTAAGCGACGCCTTTATTACGATATTCTTGCTCGCCGGGTACGTTCATTTCTCTCCAGCGTGCGCCGGTGGATAAAATGACGCTGCGGCTTTTTAACGTTGCGCCACTTTCTAACTCAACATGGATGTAACCGTCTGCGTTTTTTTCTGCCGAGACTATGTTATTGGCTTTTTGTTGGTTGATAATGTCGACGTCGTATTCTTTAACGTGCTCTTCCAAGGCGGCGGCTAACTTAGGGCCTTCGGTCTCTTTGACTGAGATAAAGTTTTCAATCGACATGGTATCGAGTACTTGCCCGCCAAAGCGATCAGCAACCACACCGGTACGAATGCCTTTGCGTGCTGCGTAAATGGCAGCAGATGCACCGGCTGGTCCGCCGCCAACGACTAATACTTCGTACGGGGCTTTTTCGTTTAATGCGACGGCTTCTTTTTCGCTAGAGCCACTATCTACTTTCGCGAGAATTTCAGCCAATGTAATTCGGCCTTGGGCGAACACTTCACCGTTTAAGTAAACGCTCGGGACTGCCATGATGTTACGTTCTGCGATTTCGTCTTGGAAAGCGCCGCCATCGATCATGGTGGTTTTAATTTTAGGATTAATCGCTGCCATCATGTTTAAGGCTTGTACGACATCCGGGCAGTTTTGGCAGCTAAGCGAAATGAATATTTCAAAATTCATTTCTTCATCTGTATTGGCATTAAGGCCCACGATCTGCTCAATCACTTCGGGTGCTAGCTTCATGGGGTGGCCGCCGCTGTGCAGCAAGGCCAATACTAATGATGTGAACTCGTGACCCATTGGCAAGCCTGCGAAACCGATGGCGGTTTCTTTGCTTGGGTTCATCACCTGCATAATAGGTTTACGGGTACTGGCGTTTTGATCTTCGATCACTTTTACCTTGCTGTTCAGTGATGCGATGTCATTCGCTAGGCCGTGAAGCTTGTTTGAGGTATCACTGTCGTCAAGGCTAAGAACCAGATGTACATCGGTCTTTAGGTTTTCTAAATATGCCTTTAATTGGTCTTTCATTGCTTGGTCTAACATAGTGATACCTTCTGAATTCTTTAATGTTTAATATTTTTTGTACGCAGAATTTTGGTTATTGCGTATGGAAAGTTGTCTCTCCTAGAGTGGAGGCCAAATAGATAATTGAAGCGGGTGTAACAGATTTAAGTAACCCATTGCCGTAAATGGCAATGGGTTGTTTATTTAGTTAGCGATTAGATTTTGCCAACTAGGTCTAGAGAAGGGGCTAGAGTTTCTTCGCCTTCTTTCCATTTTGCTGGGCAAACTTCACCTGGGTGTGCAGCAACATATTGAGCGGCTTTCACTTTGCGAAGTAGGTCTTCAGCGTCACGGCCAATCCCTTCAGCAGTGATTTCCATTGCTTGGATAGTACCTTCTGGATCGATCAAGAAAGTAGCACGGTCTGCAAGGCCTTGACCTTCACGCATCACGTTGAAGTTGTTAGTGATGTTGCCAGATTGGTCGCCTACCATGAAGTAGTTGATCTTGCCGATGGTATCGGAGCTGTCGTGCCATGCTTTGTGAGCAAAGTGAGTATCAGTAGAGACTGAGAATACTTCTACGCCACGCTTTTGCAGTTCAGCGTAATGATCTGCAAGGTCGCCTAGTTCAGTTGGGCAAACGAAGGTGAAGTCAGCTGGGTAGAAGAAAAATACAGCCCACTTTCCTAATACGTCTTTTTCAGAAATCTCTACGAACTCGCCTTGTTTAAAAGCAGAAGCGTTGAATGGTTTGATTTGAGTATTGATCATTTTTGTATACCTATTAAGAACGTTAAGGGTGCTAAAAGTGTTTTGCTTGGCTTCGTCTTGTGAATCCATGAGATGCATAATGGGGTAAATTAAATGATAGTTATAATCGTAACTTTTAATCGATGTGATAGTTAAAAGCTATTTATTGAGGAGGCGATGATTCAATTAGAACTTAACGGAAGTTAACTAAAGTAATTTTCCGCCAAGAGCCTAAAAGTCGGCGCATTTGAGAAAATCCATCTTGGTACACCCGTGCTATGTTTCTGTATTACGTACCGATGATTTAAATAAGAGAACCCTCTTGGGATTAAAATGAATAATAAAAAATTGATTCTCGCACTTTCTTTAACTCTATCAGCCTCGGCATTTGCCTTAGAGCCGAGACCGATACCCAACCCTAATGTCGGGCTTGATGGCGCCGCGACGATGCACAGCGATACTTACTCTTCCGATACCACGCCTTTGGCTGGCCCTTTAGGGCTTGATAGCCAGCGAGTGAAGTCAAAGTCTGTTTCTTTAGCGGCGGCTTGTCCTACTAGCTTAATTCGTTCAGATGGCCACCCATTGGTTTTGTGTACCAATATGTTTGGTCTGAATCCGGTGGTTCATATCCTCAATAAAAAATCAGGACTATCGATGGCAAAGCTTAACTTGCCGGCGGGGAGTTTATTGGGTGGCGTATATGCTTATTTAGATAATGAAGATCGCTTGGTGATGGTTGATGGTAAGCACAACTTGGTAAGGGTTAAGGCGCGCTTGGATACTCGTCGAATTATTAAACGCTGGAAGGTAAGCATTGATGAATCCGTTTCTTTAACGACCGCGGTGAATAGTCATTGTGCCAGTGCTGAGAATATGGATTGTGATTCCGTGGTGAGTATTAATGCCGGCGGTTTAAACGATGTTTGGTTCGTGACGAAGCAAGGTTTAGCCGGCAGCTATGATACGGAAACTGCTGAGATTAAAACGCTGAAGCTCGCCGCAGGGGAGGAGGTTCATAATTCTTTTTCTAATACCTTAAACGGGCAAGCAGGTATCGCTACCAATGAGGCGCTGTATTTAATTGCTCTAGATGAGCAAGGTGAATTAATGATTCAGTGGCGCGCTCAATACGATTCAGGCAGTCATCGCAAACCTGGACAGTTAAGTAAAGGCACGGGCGCAACGCCGACGTTCTTTGGCCCTGAAACAGGTGCTGAATATTTAATGATTACTGATAACAACGATTTCCAAACGTCTTTGTTAGTGTATAAAACCGATGCGCAGCAGGCTGAGTTAATTTGTAAATATCCTTTGTTCGAGGAAGGGACTTCGGGCACTGAGAATTCGGCGATTGGTATTGGCCGCTCGGTTATCGTCGCCTCTACTTATGGCTACCCATACCCTAAAGTCCCCGATGGTGCTCCGGCTGCCGTGCCAGAGAAAGCAGATTTTGCGGGTGGCATGATACGTATTGATTTATTTGCCGATGAGTCGGGTTGCAGTGAAGTCTGGCAAAACGATTTACGTTCATCTGCGGTGCCTAAGTTATCCACCGCCGACAATTTAATTTATACGGTTGAGCGCCGTAATGTAATGAACTCACCGAAAGCTAAGTTGGTGGATAGTTTTTACTTTACCGCGCTTAATCCAGAAACAGGCATGACCCTGTATCAAAAGCGCATTGGTGGCGGCTTTTTCTCTGATACCTTGCAGATGGCGGGTAATATCGGCCCTGAGCAGGTGTACTGGCAGGGAACTGTGGGTGGCATGATTCGAATTAGTCCTAAATAGTATTAAATAAAATATCAGCAAGAGCGAGCTTATTGATTCCGCCAATAGTCGCTCTTGCTGCTAACGTTCTTGCTATATTCCTTATTGTTCCAGCTCTGCAACAAACCTTTTTACATCAAATTACTCTTTATAACTTCCATTCCAAGACGATCGGTCATAAAGTAAAGGCATGAACAGACCCAGACGCAGTGAACAGACAAGAGTAGCTTTAATCGAAGCGGGTATTGAGCAGTTATCAATACACGGCTATCACGGCACGGGTATCAAGCAGATATTGGATGAAGTGAGCGTGCCTAAAGGCTCTTTCTATAATTTCTTTGCCAGTAAGGAAGCGTTTGTTGCCGAAGTGATTGGGCATTACAGCCAAGATTTACTGGGCCAGCTGAAGCAGTTTATGACCGGTGAAGGCAAGGATTTAACACCGATTGAGCAGTTGAGGACTATTTATCTATATAGCCTTAAACAGTACGCCAGCCATGGCTTCAAGAAGTCTTGCTTGGTCGGTTCGATTGCGACTGAAATTTCAGCCGAAAGTGAAGTGTGCCGCCTTGAGTTAGAAACTGCGATGCGCCAATGGTTGCGATTTTTCAGCAATATTTTTGAGAACGCACAAAAGCAAAATTTAGTGCGAGACGATATGAGCGCGAGTGATATAGCGGCAGTATATTGGGCAACTTGGGAAGGGGCATTGATTAAAATGAAAATGTCAGCGGATACCCAGCCGGTAAAAAAAATTATGGAGCTGATGATTGGGACGCTTCTTAAAAATAAAGAGTAGAAGTGAAAGTAGAAGAAGCACTCGATCATTAGAATTTAAAAGCACGTAACTGTAGAAGCACAATGACTGTGCTTTTTTTAAAAGTAATTAAAAGACGATCGGTCTAAAAAGCCGTGATCTTAACAATACCAATACAATGAGGATATGAACATGACAGCATCTAACTCAGCACCTATCTCTACGCCGGCATCAGCATTGTTGGGCTCTAGCTTTGCTTTAAAAAAAGGTAAGGTTATCAAGAACCGTTTGTTTAAGTCAGCGATGAGCGAGCAGTTAGGAACGCGTGACCATAATCCTAAGCCGGGTTTGGCTAAGCTTTATGGCCGTTGGGCAGAAGGCGGTATTGGTTTGTCGATGACAGGTAATATCATGATCGATCGCACCGCCTTAGGCGAACCTAAGAATGTTGTTTTAGATGAGCAAAGTGATTTAACAGAATTCAAAAAGTGGGCAGAAGCCGGTAAGAAAAATGGCTCGCACATTTGGACTCAGCTGAATCACCCAGGTAAGCAAATCCCTAACTTTATTGTTAAAGTGCCTGTGGCACCTTCAGCAATTTCTTTAAGCCGTGGTCTTGAAAAAGGGTTTAATAAACCTCGTGCTTTAAAAGAAGAAGAAATCTTAGTCATCATCAAAAAATTTGCCACCAGTGCTAAGTTAGCAAAAGAAGCTGGATTTACCGGCGTTCAGATTCATGGCGCTCACGGTTATTTAGTTAGCCAGTTTTTATCACCACGTCATAATCAACGTGACGATCAGTGGGGCGGTTCTTTAGAAAATCGTATGCGTTTTGTGTTGGCGGTTTATAACGCAATTCGTGAACAGGTTGGCGCTGATTTCCCAATCGGCATTAAGTTGAATTCTGCTGACTTTATGAAAGGCGGTTTTAGCGAAGAAGATTCTATGCAGGTTGTGAAAACACTGGCGGACGCAGGTATCGATTTGATCGAGATCTCTGGCGGTACTTATGAAAGTCCTTCTATGATGGGCGCAGATGTTAAAGACTCAACGCTGCAACGTGAAGCTTACTTCTTAGATTATGCTGAAAAAGTTCGTTCTCACGTTGATACGCCATTAGTAGTTACCGGGGGTTTCCGTTCTTCTAAAGCGATGCAAGCCGCGCTAGATACCGGTGCGACGGACTTCATTGGTGTTGCGCGTACGACAGTCGTTGATCCTGATTTCCCTAATAAGTTAATCGCCGATGAAAACCATCAACAGCAGTTGAAAAAACTGACTACCGGTAAGCGAGCCATTGATAAAATGGCGATGTTGGATATTACTTGGTACGAAGCTCAGCTGGCGCGTATGGCTAAAGGCAAGCAGCCTAAAGCAAACTTAAGTGAATGGGGCGTATTCTTTGGTACGTTATTAAATGCAGGAGTTTATGCGTTTAGAAGTCGTCGTGCTTAAATTGTAATTTAAAAGAGCCTCGAATGAGGCTCTTTTAATCACATGAAAATTGCTGGACTTGTCAGTAGTAAGGCAATTAATGCATTTTGTGAGTTGCAATCACACTTAATGAAAATTCTTTTCTTCAATACATCTCGTACGGTATGCACCGATAAATTGAAGTGTTCTGCGATACCTTTGGTATCAACCCCCGAGCTTAATAGCTGGCATATTTGAGCTTCACGTTGAGATAATGAAAATATTTCACGTAAGGCCTTTATCGAAGGTAAAATACTTTTGCTTGCTTGATGAATAAAGCATAAGGCTCCTCTGTAAATATCTCCTTGGTCCGATGTTTTTTGCAATGGCTTAAGTACAAAGGTTATTTTCTCTGAACCGGTTATCCATTGAAAAATTTCTTCATCATCATTCTCTATACAATCGCTACTCGAATTTATTAGTTGAGATGTTTTCAAGTTAAGTAAGTTTGATTCGGATTTGTTTTGTAAGCACAGTTTTTCATTAACGATTGAAACCAGCGTAGAAGTTTCTAACCAATGTTTTGCTTTATTATTAAATATCGAAATATCAAGTGTGGCGCTGATCAGCAATGTGGGTAATGGAAAGCTATCAAGGATAGCGGGTGTTTCCAAGGCGACTTGTTTCTTTTGAGATAGCTGCTGGTGAATAGAAAACGATTCACTAAGGTGGGAGATTAGCTGGTTCCAAAACAGGCATTCATTTTTTTCAAAAACTGGGTGTTCTATCCCCCGCTGGAAATAGAGAGTTAATGCCAAAGAGTTCTCTAGCAAAATCATCGCGCCAGCAGCTTCGTTAATACCTGTGTTATTACTCCATTCAATAATTCTTGGATCGACTGTCGTACGCCAATTCGGGGTGTCTAGGTTAGAAGCATAAAACTGACCCGTGGCCGAGCTTGTGAGCTTTTTAATGATAGGGTCTTCAAGGTAGAGATCCCCTGTCACTTCTGTTTCAGTCTCTTGTTGGTTATTACCCCACTCCCATACATTTGTAATGTTCATGTCGTTCAAATTCAACATGACGGCCGATGCACTCCGTAGCTGGCAACTGTCACAAATTTCTTTCAAAAATGAGGTTAAGAAAGAGTTTTCCATACTACAGCGGTAGATACTTTGAATTAATGTCGATAAATGTTCCGAAGATAAGTACTGATACTTGCTTTTATGGGCAGGCATTGAAACGACAGGCTGATTCATATTTATCCACGTTTATAGGTATAACTTTTGAATAATACAGGAAGCTTCTCTCTCAACGTGAATATTTACAAAAGTAACAGTTATTCGTTATTACCCCATATGGGGGGCATACAAAAACTGGATTATCTATAGGGTGTGATTTTTATAAATACGTTGAATCTAATTGGGTAAAGGAAGTGAATATGGATATCAAAAAGATCCTATTATCATTATGTATTGTTTTTCTGACTGCATGTGGTGGTAGTGGTGGTAGTGGAGGCGGAGGAGATCAAAGCCCGGGTATTGATGTTTTACTTCAATCAATTTCTTTAAGCCCTGATGGTAATGCAGTAATCGAAGGTACTAGTGTTCAGTTCACTGCCAGAGGACATTATGACGATGACTCGAGTAAAGATATAAGCACACAAGTTACATGGAGCTCTAGCGATGCCTCTAAAGTAGAAATTAACTCATCAGGGTTAGCCGTTGCGATTGCTTCTGGGGTTATTAGCATTAACGCCGAATTCGAAGGAGTGAGTGCTAATGCGGTATCGCTCACGGTAGATGCAAAAATCTTGCAGAGTATTACTGTGACTCCAAGTGCTGGCAATATAATTGAAGGTTTAACCGAGCAGTTTACGGCCACGGGTAATTACAATAATGGTACCTCAGCAGATATCACATCTTCAGTGACTTGGAGTTCCAATAATACTGCGATAGCTTCGATTGAAGACACAGGACTCGCGACGGCTATAACGGTGGGTTCAGCTACTATGATAGCGACCCGTGATCTGATTGAGGGCAGGGCCAATCTTGGGGTGATCGCTACCAACTTGCAGAGTATCTCTCTTACTCCTTTGAATGCCAATGTCATCGAGGGAATTGCACAGCAGTATCAGGCTTTGGGTAACTACGATAATGGTATTTCAGTAGATATTACGTCCGCGGTAACTTGGAGTTCTAGCAATGCGGATATTGCCACTATTGATAATCAAGGCCTTGCGTCGACTTTTGCGGGTGGCTCTACGAGTATTAAAGCAACGCGCAATTCAATTACCGCGACTGCAGATCTGGTAGTGGTTGCGGCCAGGCTAGAGACGATTACGGTTACTCCAGGTGGGGCAAGTCTAGTTGAAGGTTTAAGCCAACAATTTACGGCTATGGGCAACTATGATAATGGTAGCTCGGTGGATATTACGTCATTGGTAATCTGGAACTCTAGTAACTTAGCGGCTGCTGAAATTGATAGTGAGGGGCTTGCAAAGGGCCTTGCTGCAGGAAATAGCACGCTCACCGCAACGAGTGGCCCAGTCAGCGGCAGTGCTGTACTGACGGTGAATACTGCGACATTACAATCCATTTCGATTACTCCCCCAAGTTTCAGTCTTATTGAAGGCTGGTCTCTGCAATACACGGCGATGGGTAATTATGATAATGGCACAACGGTTGACTTATCTTCGGTAGTCACTTGGAGTTCAAGTGAAATTGCATTCGCTACTATCAATAGCTCAGGTCTGGCCACGGGAATCAGTGCTGGCGATGTTATTATTAAAGCGAACAGTGATTTTATAGAAGCGACGACCCAGCTCACCATTGATGCACTGGTCCTTCAATCCATTAGCCTAGTTGCCAATAACAATGCTGTAGTAAAAGGTTTAACTCAGCAATATCAAGCTATGGGGAGTTTTAATGATGACTCTGTGATGGATATTAGCGGCTTGGTTACTTGGAGTTCAAGCGATGTATTCGTCGCCACGATTAATAGCACGGGTTTAGCGACAGGCATTATTGCTGGTGAGGTAATGATCAAGGCCCAACTTGAGACCGTAGCAGTGACGACAGCATTGAAGGTGACGGATGCAGCTTTAGTTTCTCTCTCAATAATTCCTGCTGAACAGATCATTGGTACTGGGCTAACGCAACAGTTAATCGCCATGGGTACTTTTCAGGATGGTAGCCAAGCTGATATTACTAAGCTAGTAAGCTGGAGCTCTAATAATACTTCGTTATTGGCGGTTGATGGCACAGGTCTAGCGACGGGGACTGGCGAAGGTATTACTACGATAAAGGCCAGTTTAGGAAGTATTGAAGGTTCAGCTTCAATCACTGTTGGTTATTTTGACGAAGGTACTGCCGAAGCTATTCCTTTAACTATCGGCAATGGACACTTAGGAATTGTCGCTAAAAATTCCAGTTATTATTATGCCGAAGTATTACCGTATACCGCGTACACCATTAGCTTAACTGGGGTGACGGATGATGTAGATTTACTAGTCTATGACTCTAATGGCAATACCCTGTGTCACTCACTTAATTTGAGTGTGGAAGATGATGTTTGTAGTATTTATCCTCAAAACGGATTAGTAATAATAGCGGCTCATGGCGCTAATGTAGTGGGAAATGGAGCCAACTTTACGGTATCGATAAATATCAATGAAAACTATATTTCTGAGGGGGCTGGGTCAAAGACAACGGTTTATCTTGATACCACGCATGTGGGGATGGTCGATAAGAATACTAGTTATTATCAAACAGCAGTGGCCCCTGGTAATGCCTATACGGTTAACTTAGCCAATTTAACCGCCAATGCTGAGCTCTATGTATACAATACCAATGGCGATATTATCTGTGGTTCTTCCAATCCCAATAGCCAAAATGAGGCGTGCAGTTTTGTTGCTCAGGAAGCCGAGGTGCATGTTTATGTTAGGGGGAGAAATATTGTAGGTGATGGTGCTACTTATTCGCTAACGGTTAATTCCGCGGTAGGATTCATTGCTGAAGGGGGCGAGAATTACTCCACGGGTTATGTTGGAATACCTTACTCCGGTATGGTGGATAAGACGGCTAGCTGGTATGAAGTTGCAGTTACAGATGGCGTTAGTTATACCGTGACCTTGACCGGAATGACTGATGATGCCGATTTAAGCATTCAAGATTATGCTTTTAATACACTTTGTGAATCAGAAAACTTAGACGCTAATGATGAATCCTGTGTATTTATTGCTAATGGGCCCACGTTAAAAATTGGGGTTTTTGGGAATTATGCAGTCGGTGATGGTACGCGATATACCTTAACCGTTAATTAAAAATCGGTTTTGAAAATTAAAGAATTGAAGATTTATTATTCAATTCTTTAATTTCTTTCTTGCTTAAAAATTCCTTTATATTTTATAGCTATTCTCGCAACGTTTTAAAAAATTTAAACCCGCTTTGAAGCCTAATTCGGAATCATTTTCTAATGACTCCTCACTACTGCCGACTAAACCACTGGCTAATGCTTGCTCTGGATAAATTTGCACTATCTCAACATCCTTGGGTGGTTGCTCAATAAAATTCAATGTCGCCTGATAGGCATTTTCATGATGAGTCATTAAATCCAATACTTTAGGGCAACGATTAGCAGTGCATAGCATGGACTTTAACTTGTGTGCCCAAGGAGATTGCCCCGTTGCGTCTTTGGGGACTGTTCGTATAACAACAATGCGTTTAGCTCCCCTCTGATACGCTTCTTCTACAGGGATGGGTGCTGATAAACCGCCATCGACATAATAATGATCATCGATCTTTACGCCCTTTTTATATAACAGGGGCAAGGCGCTGGAAGCCTTTAATACGGTGAGCCAATTATCTTTTGTCGGTTCAAAAAAGGTGGCTTTACGATCGTCTGCTTTCGTCGCTGAAAATAATAACTGTCGACGAGTAAGGCGTTCTTCTCCGCAGCTTATATTCAGTTTATTTTCAGCTTGATCGACTTGATTAAAGTACCAGTCTAAATCGACTGCATGTTTGCCAATAAGCGTACGCGAGAGTTTGAAAAACTTTGGGTCGTTTGAGAACGATGTAATTGAATGTCGTCCAAATCCTTTTTGGCAGGTCATGTAGCTGGATAAATTCTGCGCACCCGCAGAGGTTCCTATAAGTAAATCAAACGGGTTGAAGCCCGAATGTAACCAGCTGTCTAATACCCCTGCGGTGAATATTCCGCGCTGGCCACCGCCTTCCGCAACCAACGCCGTATTCTGCATCGGTTCAGTCGGCAGGCACTGACTTGAATGATTAAGCTTGGCTGATGAATTAGGCATGGGGGATTCACGCGGGAGTAAGTGATTGAGCTGTTACCTTATCCTTGATGAAATAATACTTAAAATTGATAATTATTCTTGGGTTGATAGTAATTTCCTATCTGTAGGTTGGGGTTGGTTATTAGTAAATACTATCAACCCTATATTTATAATTAGTTTTAACTAAAGTCATGCGGCCGCTATGCTTTTATCAATGCATTCAGTTGATTGTTTTTCGAACACAACTTAACTGAATAAACACGGGTAAAAGAAAGGGGAATGACTATGACAAAAAAGACAACATTAACCACCTCAAGTGGCGCGCCAGTCGCCGATGATAACAACAGTATCTCAGTAGGGAAGCGTGGCCCTCTTACTTACGACAACCATTACTTATTTGAGAAGTTAGCGCACTTCAACCGTGAGCGTCTTCCTGAGCGTGTTGTTCATGCCCGTGGCACTGGCGCTTATGGTACTTTTACTTTGAAGAAGGATATGAGTGAGTACAGTATCGCTTCTTTCTTGCAAACTCCGGGTGAGAAGACTGAACTCTTCTTACGATTTTCAACCGTCGGCGGTGGTCAAGATTCCAGTGATTATGCGCGCGATCCTAGAGGCTTTGCAGTTAAGTTTTATACCGAGCAAGGCAACTTCGATTTGGTGGGCAATAATACGCCGGTATTCTTTTTGAATGACCCGATTAAATTCCCTGATTTTATCCACTCGCAAAAGAAGGATGCTAGAACCAATCTTCCTAACCCTGCGAATGCCTTTGAGTTTTGGGCGAATCATCCTCAGTCGCTGCACCAGATGACAATCTTGATGTCGGATCGGGGTATTCCGCTTTCGCTTAGGCACATGCACGGTTTCGGTTCGCATACCTTGAGCTTTTGGAATAAAGCCGGTGAACGCTTTTGGGTGAAGTGGCATTTTAAAACCGATCAAGGCATTAAAACTTTGACGGGGGAAGAAGCGGATAAGATGAGTCCGTTTGGCGCGCAACAAGATTTAGTAGATTCGATTGATAACGGCGACTATCCAACTTGGACGGTTAAGGTTCAGATCATGACGGAAGCGGAAGCTCAGAGTTATAAAATCAATCCGTTTGATCTAACCAAAATATGGCCTCATAAAGATTACCCGTTGATTGAAGTGGGCAGCCTAGAGCTGAATCGTAATGTGGATAACTATTTTGCCGAGACTGAACAGGCCGCTTTTGCGCCGAGTAATTTGGTGCCAGGCATCGGTGCTTCGCCGGATAAAATGTTACAAGCCCGCTTGTTAGCGTATCAAGATGCTCATCGTTATCGCGTGGGCACCAACGTGAATAATATTCCGGTGAATGCGCCCAAATGCCCGATGAATAATTATCAGCGTGATGGTGCTTTTGCGGGATCTTTTTCTATTAATGGGGAATGTCCGATTAATAGCGGTGCAAATTATTATCCGAATGATCAGGCTGCTGCAGGGGCACCTGTGCCAGACGATCAAGCAATGGCGCCTGCGATGCCGGTGCTGGAAGATGCTTGGATTGGACACCATGATCAATCAGATGAAGATTATTACAGCCAAGCGGGGGACTTGTTCCGCTTAATGTCGGAAGATCAGAAGCAGCAGTTGATCGGTAATATCACGGGGGGATTGTCGCAGGCGACTGAATCTGTTCAGGCTCGAATGATTGAACAGTTCAGCAAAGCTGACCCAGATTATGGCCAGCGCATTAAAGCCGCTTTAAAGTAGACGATGTTCTAATCGATGGTAGCCATTTTGCTGCCATCGATTAACGTTTGTAGTTATTCTCGTAGATTCCCCACGTTGTAGACCCCCAGTAATTCTATGTATTTATTTTCAATCATGACTTTTATATGACGAGTATGAAAGCATGAATAAATTTAATAATGACGTCGAAATGGCTGGGCGGAAAAGTAATATCAAATTGACAAAATCGGTTGCTGGATATACTGTTACGCAAATTATTAACAGTGATTTTGATCGCTTATTTAGATCAAAATTAAGTACTCTGTTCTGTTATTCCATATTGCCTAGCGCCATCGATATCTGAGAATTAAATATGAAAAGGTTTGTTCTTACTGTTTTTTCTGTTCTTCTTTTTTCCACCGGCACACCGCGAGTAATAGCCTCTGAGTTGATGCCATTGCAACACAGAGCCGATCTTTGGCAGCAAATTCAACAAGGTATTAATCATAAAGTAAGATCTTCTCTGGTTGACGAAGATACTCAGGCGAAAAGTTCTGAGCTGCAATTTATATTAGTGAAAGCAACATCTGGCAAGATTAGCTTTGAACATTACGATACCTTGTATCAAGGTTATCCGGTGCTCAATGGGCGATTAATACTGGCTAAAAATGCTCAAGGCCAATTGCAGCAGATGTTGGGTGCTTTAGCGGCCGGTATCTCGACCGACTTGCCCAATGTGGCAGCAGAATTTACTCAGAATAAACTGGCGGTGGAACGCTGGCTGCGCAATGAATATCAAGTTACTCATCTCATTAACGATCTCGAATTGTATCCTGCTATATTCATTGATAATGGGTTAGCAAAAGCGGTCTATCGCATCCGTTATCTTCTAAGCAACCAGCAGGGGATTAGTATTGAACGCCCGCACATGATTGTCGATGCGCGCACGCTGCAAGTGATCAAGCAGTGGGATGGCCTGGATCAATTACAGGAATCAGCATCGTCCGCAACAATCACTGGGACTCTCGTGATGGCAGGCGGCGCCGGAGGCAATGAAGCGCTGGGATTAAATTGTTATACCCCTTCTCCTAATTTAATGGCGCAATGCTTGGCTTATGAGGGATTTGATGATCCGATTGTGAGTGAGGTGATTTTTCAGAATTTAAAACCTAAAAATATCTATAGTGCTTTTTCAGGTTACCCCTTCATTGTTACTCAACAGGGCAGTGATTGCTGGTTAAAGAATGACTATGTCACCACGATTAAAGCGTTGAGAAATACACCGAGTGATAGCGCTTTTCAATATGCTTGTGATGGCGATACGGAACATTTTGATAAGCAAAGTATGGATTATAGTGATGAGGATTTTCTATCTTTCTTTCCTATTAATGATGCTCATTTTTATGGGGGTATTGTTATGCAAATGTATGATCAATATTTACGCGAGATTTTTCCCAATCAAATCGAGGATTGCCCCGTTGGCCAAGAACATTCTGACTTTTGTTTAAAGCCTATTTCTCAGCGTGCTAATGCCAAGGGCCCTACGGGAGCTGACATGGGGAATGCAAATTGGGATGGTCAGTATGTGAATTATGGTAATGGCGATCTTTGGGTTATGTACAGTCAAACCACCATTGATATTGTCGCTCATGAAATCACTCATGCCATTACCGAGTGGAATAGTGACCCTATTAGAGGTGGGCAATCTAGCGCCTTAGATGAGTCATTTTCTGATATTGCTGCGATCGCCGCGAACGATTTTTTCGAGGATCATGTCTCAGGTAGTTATGCCAGTTCTTTACCCTATAAGAATAAAAGAGAGTATCGATGGCGCTATGGTTGGGATGTGTTTGTTGATGGCTGGGGCGGACGTGATTTTCAGTGGCCTTCGGCGGACGGTAAAAGTATTGGTGATGCCAGAGATTTTGAACAAGGTATGAGAGGGCATTCTGCTGGGGGTGTGATGAATAAACTTTTTTATGAATTGGTCACTCGACAGGGCTGGAGCATAGCAGCAACGTTTAAGTTAATGCTAGAGGCGAACGTTAGTTGCTGGTCTCCGCAAGTTGTATTTGAAGATGCTGGCACGTGTTTGTTATTACTCACCAGTGATGTGGATAAGTTTCGCCAGCTCGACCAGACATTGCATTCAGTTGGCATTTTTTCTCCACAAAGCGACATTACTCCGCTGCCTTTCGAAATTACCCAGCAGGATAATGAGTTCGGCTATAAGATTCTTCTGCCAGCAAGTATTGAAGCGGCATCCATCAATAAGATCGAAGTCGTCTGGGGAGATGATACCCCGACTAACTATTGGCATAAGGATTCTGCCATTGCGATTGAACATTATTTAGCCGCCGTACATGGCTATACTGATGCAGGAACTATGTTGGTTGCTATCAAGCTGACGTTAGATGATGGTAGCGAGTTGCAAGCATTCAAAAATATTCACATGGACAAGAGTATTGTTCCTGAAAAGGATTTAGTCCCAGATTCTTTTACATTTTTAGCCGCCGTAAATGTGCCTTTAGCTGAAATGGTTATGAGCGCAAGCATCGAAGTGACGGGTATTAATGCAGCTTCTAAGATAGGCGTTGTTAATGGTGAGTACTCAATTGACGGTGGGGATTTTACTGCGCAGGAAGGCCTGATCACGAATGATCAGCATGTTGTTGTAAGGTTATTATCTTCTGCAGTTCATGGCGATAGTGCACAAGCTGTATTGACGGTTGCGGAAGTGTCTGCAGCTTTTGTAGTCACAACCTTAGCCGAGAGCATTGAACCCGACAATTCGAATGCTGATGACGGCAGTTCGGGTAGTCGTGGTGGTGTATTTGGCATTGAGCTATTGCTTTTATTAAGTTTGATGGGAATTAGAACTCGATCATCTAGACGATTTTTTGTAGATAAGGGTGTGTAGCTGAAATATCCTGTACTCTATAATGGGATTGATACATTTAGAAAAATTAATTTTTTTAAGTAATGTAATAGGTTAATAGAGTATGCCAGCTAGTCGTTTTATGATTTATGGGTTTCAGCAGATGATCGTATTATCTGTTTTTCTATTGCTCGCAGCATGCGGCAGTGGCTCGTCTAGTAATTCTAATGAGCCCGAACCTGAAATTCAGCCAGATGATGGAGAGCAGCCCAGCGAACCGGCATCATTACCGGATAATAATCTTACGTTAAATCCGCAAGGAGATATTACCCATACAAAACTCTCTAATCGGAATCCGGACTGCGGCGTTTATGTAGGGCAATATAACGCTACTATTTTAGACGCGCAGCAGAGCGTAAGTTTTACTAGCCAGCTAACGATTACGGCCTCTGAGGATAGCTGCACTTTCAGTAGTAATAATATTCCCAATCATGATGTGGGCGCGAATACGACCACAGGTAATAATTTTGCATCTGAGGTTGCAGCCAACCGCTTAAATTATGTGTTAACGGTTAAGCGTCACCCGGTTAAAACTAGCAGTGCTATTTATGTACGTAAAATCGCTAGCTCCATTACCCTGAATGGCATTATGTTGAATGGCGTTGATTTGGATATGGATTCAGCTTTTTGTTATAACACGGAGTTCACCACGCCGTTGCAAATAGGGTTAGGCACTCGTGAGCAATGTGGTTTATTTGCGGATTGGTATGCTGTGCCCGCGGCTAATCCAGATTATGTAACGTTGGATGAATATACTGGGCATCCTTTTGATGGCCGTTATCATTATCATGGTGATAATAAAGGCCTTTCAAATGTTGAAGAGAATAGCGACATACCCTCAGGTTCTTTAGCCGTTGATGCCAGTGGCTCTCCGGTTATTGGCTTTGCGCCAGATGGTTTTCCTATCTATGGACATTATTATTTCGACATCGACATTCAAGGTTTACGTAAAGCCAAATCGAGTTGGCAAACATTAGCAGTTGAGCGTGAAGCACCTACCGGCTCGACTGATCCAGTACCATCAATTACAACTCATCCGCGTGGGCTTTTTGTCGCTGATTGGCAATATGTTGCAGGCAGTGGTGATTTAGATGAGTGTAATGGAATGGTTGATGCGTATGGTAATTATGGTTATTACTATACTGAAAGTTACCCTTATGGGCCGTTATGCTCTCTTGCAATACCAGACCCGTCTTTTATAAAGTCGCATACAGAATATGAATCAAATTAACGATTAAAACTTATCCCAGTAAGGGATGTCTTGGCCTAGCTTTTCAATTAAAAAATCCAAGAATGCACGTACCTTAGTCGGTAAATACTGTCGTTCTGGGTATACCGCATAAAGGCTTTTACTGGGCATTTTATAGTCTTGAAAAAGCGCAACTAATTCCCCTCTTTTTATAGCGTCTCCCACAATAAATGTGGGCAGGCGACCAATCCCCATACCGGCAATTAAGGCCTGTTTTAATGCCGCGCTATTATTAACACGATAATTCCCGCTCACTTTTATTTTATGGCTGTGCTTATTAGCCTCTGAGCTGTCGAATTGCCAAATATCAGCATTACTGGAGTAGCTGTAAGTGATGCAATTGGCTTTTGCTAAAAGCGGCGGTTGATCTAAGGCTTGTTGGTATTGCTGTTCGAAGGCTTGTAAGAATACAGGCGCGGCGCAAACAACGCTGTGCAACGGAGCCAGTGGGCGCGCGATTAAATTGGAGTCGGGCATATCACCCGCCCTTACCGCTAAGTCATAGCCTTGTTCGACGAGGTTGATATGACGATCGTCCATCACGAGGTCAATTTCGAGGTGTGGATAGCGTTGTAGAAAGAGCGGAATTAAAGGCGTTATGTGTATTTGGCCAAGAGTCATGGGTAATTGTATTTTCAAAACACCCCGGGGTTCTCCCTTTAGTTCATGCACCGCATCTTCAGCTTGTTGGGCAGAGCGATTGGCTTGGGCGGCATATTCATAAAAACGTTCTCCGGCTTCGGTCAGGCTTAGCTTTCGAGTTGTACGATGAAAGAGGCGTGCACCCAGTTGGTCTTCTAATTGAGTAATACGCTTACTGACGGCAGATTTAGAGATACCTAATTGTCGTCCCGCACTAGAAAACCCTGCGTTATCTGCGACAGCAATAAAAATAGGAATGGCGTTGAAGCTTTCCATAGCGGTTATCTCTCAATTCAGAAGTGTTGAGAATAACTCAACAAAGTGTCTCCTAAAAGCCATATTGTTCAATTTTACAATTAAATCTAAAGTGTACCTATCAACAACACGGAGGGAACTGTCATGGTTCGTTTAGAGCATGCAAATTTAGTGGTGAAAGAAATTAAACCGACTCTCGATTTTCTTCTAACAGCTTTTACTGAATGGAAGGTACGCGGTGAAGGGGAAATGGTTTGGGGTAAAGGAGAGAGCGCAGTGCCGCGCCACTGGGTGCATGTCGGAGATGATGATTATTACCTAACGTTGAACGATAACGCGCAAGGAGAGATCCGAAATGCACGTAGCGTACAAGTAGGAGTCGCTCACTTAGGCTTTGTCGTTGATGACTTACAAGGGATTATCGATCGTCTTGCTCAGCAGGGTTTTACTGTGGATATCAGCGGCCAAGATCATCCGTTTAGGCAGACGGTTTATTACAATGATCCTGCAGGTTTTCAATTTGAATTCTTGCAGTATCACAGTGATATCCCCGCAGAGAAAAATATGTACGGTGGTGAAAGTGGTGAAGTTAAACGAAATGTTCAGAGAAAAATCTAAGAACTGACATTATTTGAAATTATATTATTAGAGAATTAAAAAATGACACATGATAAAGCACAGCAATTAGTTAAAAATTTATATCAGGCCGTTGATAGTAAAAATGTTGATTATTTAAACGATCATTTATCTCAGCGTATTCGGTTTCGTATTGGTAATAGTCCAGCGGCCAATAATAAAGAAATGATTTTGGAGGCTAATCGCCAGTTTTTTAGTAGTGTTCACTCTATGAAACATACCATTGAAGAGGTTGTCTCTCAGATAGTTAATAAAGAAGGTCGTGCCGTCGATAAAATCGTTTGTTATGGGCGAGTCGACTATGTGCGTTTAGATGGCTCCGAGCATAGTGCTGTATTTTCCACTGTGTTGGAAGTAGAGGATAACTTGATTACGGACTATCTGGTTTTTGCCGATCTTTCTGAATTATTTATTGATTAGGTTTTTATAAGTAGGCATTTTAATCAAACATTTTCGCCGCTAATAAAAAGTCGATTAGCACTCGGGTTCTTAAAGGAACTTGGCGGCGAGAAGGGTAAACTAAAGAAAAAACCATCAGATCACTGCTAATCGAAGGCAACACTTGAACTAAGTCACCAGCGGCTAAGGCTTCTTTTACCGTAGAAGGTAATAGCGTGCTGATGCCCAATCCTTGCAGTGTCATCTGCTGGACCATTAACGGAGAATTACAGCGGTAAAAATCGCTTAGTTTAACTTCGACGTTTTTTCCTTTTCTCTGTAAATATTGGATGTCTTGATGGCCTTTCTGTATCAAGGTAATCCAGCGTAGTTTTTCTAAGTCGGCAATGTTTTTGGGTGTGCCTGATGTTTCTAAGTAGCTCGGGCTTGCACATAGAATGAATCGTTCTTCGTGCATAATGCGTGCGATTAAAGAATCGTCTTTAGGAATGCCAATACGAATGGCTAAATCAATCTGCTCACTGATCAAATCAACTCGGCTATCGTCGAGAATTAAATCTAATTGTACTTGTGGATATTGAGCTTGGAAGTCTGCCAATACCGGCAATACATATTTGTGAGCGATGTCGTGATTCATCGTAATAGCGACCCGGCCAGAGGGTTCAGCAGGCGTAGCGATGGCTTCTATTCCTTTTAAAATATCGGGCAGTTGCCGAGCCTGTTCATATACCTGTTGGCCTTCATGGGTTGCAGTGAGTTGGCGGGTGGAGCGCTGTAATAATCGTACCCCCAAATCTGTCTCTAGCTGGGCAACCTGCTCGCTAATACGCGAGCGGCTACTCTTTAGCTTGCGTGCAGCGGCAGCAAAGCTTCCTGCTTCTACGACGGTACTGAAAATGGCTAATAAGCGCAGGTGAGAATAATTGATGCTATTCATAGAGTATCTCTTGGTATTAGAGCCGTATCAATATCCGAACACTGCATTCGGAATAGGGTGTCTACCGATAACAATTATTGTTGCGCATACTGGCTACGAATTCAAACAAAAGCGTTCTATTGAGCACGCAATACATTCTTATTCGGAGTTACTATTATGATCGCAATTACCGGTGCCAACGGCCAGCTAGGTCGCTTAGTTATTACTAGCCTATTAGAAAAAACAGACGCTGCGAATATTATCGCACTGGTACGTAATCCAGATTCAGCCGCAGAGCTTAAGACTTTGGGTATCGAAGTTCGTCAAGCGGATTACAATAAGCCAGAAACCCTAATCAATGCATTTGAAGGTGTCGATAAGCTGTTATTGATCTCAGGTAGTGAAGTCGGCAGTCGTGTACAGCAGCATCAAGCAGTCATTGATGCCGTGAAGGATAAAGGGTTAACCTTGTTCGCTTATACCAGTATTTTAAAAGCAGACGCGTCGCCGATGATCTTGGCTCAAGAGCATAAGGTTACCGAACAAGCGATTAAAGATGCTGGCTTGCCAGCGGTTATCTTACGCAATGGCTGGTACAGTGAAAACTATACTCAAAGTATTGGCGGAGTATTAGCGGGAGGTACCGTTGCAGGTGCCGCGGAGCAAGGCAAGCTGCATACAGCTGCACGTAAAGACTATGCCGAAGCGGCGGCTATCGTTTTAACCTCTGAGCTATCTCATGTGGGTAATGTTTATGAGCTTGCCGGTGATGAAGGTTTTACGCTAGGGCAATATGCTGCTGAAATTTCAAGACAATCAGGTAAGCATATTCAATTCCAGAGTATGGCTGGCGGAGATTTTGCTAATTTATTAGTTCAAATCGGTTTGCCAGAAGGGTTTGCCGGTGTATTAGCCGATGCTGAAATACAAGCGGCGAGTGGCTGGTTAGCGGATGATAGTAAAACGTTGAGCGAGTTAATTGGACGTGATACTACACCACTTGCGGAAAGTATTACCGCTGCTTTATAGCGCTTGATTGAATACCAGAAGTGAACAACCAAAGCCGCATTCTTGCGGCTTTTTTTTGTTTAGATAAACATAGTTTTAATTTATTCCTATATACTCATTTGTAGATACTAAATTTCAGTTTGTAAAGATAGGGATATAATGAAACTACTAAAAAGAATTCTCTTCACCGTGCTGTGCTTCTTTGCCGCTATTGCTTGCTATGTCTTTGGAATACCGGCAGGTGGGGTCGCTTTCTTGGTGCTAGGAATGGTATTTGAAATTCTGTTTTGGTTTGGCATTTTTGGTAAAAAGAAGAAATGATTTCTTTAATCTAACGATTACCAGAGCTGGAGTGATGTCTTCTTGAATTTTTTAAGCTATTTAAAGTGCTTGGCTTGAGTCGGGAGTGCTGCGAATAGTTGAGTCTTCTTAGTATAGAACTTTAACGATTGTCATGTTTTTTTAATAGCTTGGTTAATATTTTCAGACGTCTTCTATTTTCTTCATCATTTCTGAGGGCTAGGATTAATTCTTTTTTCATGACGATACTGACAGCTTCTAAATTATTAATGCCTTCTAGTTTAGCCAAATAAAGCATCACTTTAGGATCAGTGATAGCAACGGAGGAGCGTCCAGCGGATAGTTTCTTCAGTAAAGACAATTCGTCTGGAGCATTTTCTATATTGTGAGGATGTTTTTTGATCGCGTCTTCAAATACTTTTGGGTAAATATAAGTACTAACGATACCCACAGTATATTTCTCGAAAAGCTCATCAATACTATTAAAGCTTAGCTTTTTTTGGGACAGTTTTAGAATAGCTATTTCTGACCAGTCAATTGTAGGAGAAGGAATTGCACCTTCAAATACATCCTCAGGCCATGCAGGAAAAATAGCCATATATTCACTATTGGTTTGTACCAGCTGTTTCGCTCTTTTCCAGGGAAAAAACTCCACAACAAGAGTGATATCTTCTTTTTGCAGGAGTTTTCTTAATTTTTGGATTGAACTTCCCTGATGGATTAAGGTTGAGCCTGAGTAAGGCTCCCAGTTTAATGAAGCGATTTTCCAGGTCTCTCCCGCATACAAGTTCGACATGAATGTTACAATAAAAATTAGAGCAATCTTATTAACCAACATTCCTTAGCTACCTATCATTAATACTAGACTTCATCATCCTTATACGGATTTTCAAAACCTAACTCAGCCATAACGACTCGTTCAATACCTTCCATCTCTTCGGCTTCTTCATCTTCGATATGATCATAACCTAGCAGGTGTAAGCAACCATGAACAATCATGTGCGCCCAGTGTGCGGTTAATGTTTTACCTTGTTCAATGGCTTCGCGCTCGACCACTTGCTTGCAAACAACCAAATCCCCTAATAACGGAATAGGCACATGTGCAGGGGCTTCAAATGGAAAAGATAAAACATTGGTCGGTTTATCTTTTCCGCGATATTCAAAATTTAATTCTTGGCTTTCGGCTTCGTCGACAATACGAATCGTAAGCTCAGGCTCTTCGTGCTCAGTACGTGTTACGAGTGCAGCGTTTGCCCACGTATTTAATTGCTCTTCGCTCGGAAGATCGGTTTCTTTTTCTACGGCGAGCTGCACGTCTAGCTGTAATTCAAGTTCTGTTGGATTGGCATCGGTCATAATTTAAGGTGTTCGCTATTTAACGTTTTGTTGTCTGTTCGGCATATTTAGCATCATCGCGTTTTTTCTCTTCAGTTTCAAACTTATCGTAAGCTTCGACTACTTTTTGTACCAGTGGGTGACGGACGACGTCCGAGTTAGCGAAGTGGGTTAAGCCAATGCCTTCGACGCCCTTTAATACATCTAATACGTGGCGTAAGCCTGACTGCACGCCACGCGGTAAGTCGACTTGGGTAATATCCCCCGTGACCACCGCTTTGGAGCCAAAACCGATGCGGGTTAGAAACATTTTCATTTGTTCGCGCGTGGTATTTTGGCTTTCATCTAAAATGATGTAGCTATGGCTGAGTGTACGGCCGCGCATGTAGGCCAGCGGAGCGACTTCAATGACGTTACGTTCGATTAATTTCTCGACTTGTTCACTGCCTAACATGTCGTTAAGAGCATCGTATAATGGGCGTAAATACGGGTCGATTTTTTGTGATAAATCACCGGGTAGAAAGCCGAGTTTTTCACCCGCTTCGACCGCAGGACGTACTAATAAAATACGGCTCACTTCGTCTGACATCAAAGCTTCAACAGCACACGCGACGGCGAGGTAGGTTTTTCCCGTTCCTGCTGGGCCGACACCAAAGTTGAGCACGTTATCGCGAATGGTTTGCAGGTAGTCTTGTTGGTGATCGCCGCGTACTTGAATCATCATTCGTGGGGTTTTTATAACGTTAGCAGCATTGTGATGGCGGTTGTCTTTTTTAATGCGGTGGTAATGATTGGCTTCTTGCAGCAGTAAATGAACCAGATCTGGGGTGATCTGTGTGCCCTTCTTGGTTTCATGATAAAGGCGATTGATTAGGTTCTTAACCGCTTCTGCTTTGTCGAGGTCACCTTCTATCTGGAAGCGAGCACCGCGATTGTAGATTTTCATTTGAAAGTGGTTGGCGATTTGTTTGATATGGCTATCGAGCTGCCCGCATAAGTTGGCGAGGCGTTTGACATCATCGGGCTCCACACGGAAGGTGATGCCGTGTTTAGCGTTGTGGCTGGCTTTTTTGGTAGGCGCTTTGTTTTTTTCTGTTCGTTCATTACTCAACTGGGGTCACGCTCCCGATGTATAGGCAATACCTTAGCTTATGATGAATTGTAGTAGATTCGCAAGGTGTCATGTCGTGACATTCGGTAAATGCCGTAATTCTAAAGTGTTTGCAGCGCTGTATTAGGTAATTCATTTTAGGGTACGCTGTGAATACTTCCCTGTAAGCTCGACCCCCGCTTCCCTGCGGCGTGAACACCCCTTAAATAAATCACCTAATACATCACCAATAGTATCTATGTAGATTCAATATTTGGAAAAGTCTAAATTTTACGGCTCATCTTAGTTTGTAAGTTTGTAAGTTTGTAAGTTTGTAGGTTTTTAGAGTTATTTAATCGAATTGAGGAGGCAAGTAAGGATTCTAGTAGCAGTTCGCGTATCGGTATTGGGTGTTTCGTTTGAGGCCGTTAGAACACATGGAGCGTAAGCGCCATGAATACCTACAATGGCTGGTGTTCTTCGAGCCTACAGGGAAGTATTCACGGCGTGCCGTAGAAGGAGACACCCAATATCGATGGCAAGCGAAGTGCGGTTAAACAACCAACAGCCGCTCTTTGTTGTTTTTTAGTAGGCCAACTCAGGATCAATCACAGTACCGCGCAAGCTATTACGCAGACATTCATCAACCGAAACCTTAACGAACTTGTTAATCAGGCTAAGGTCGTCAGACATGAAGTTAACTACGCGGTTATTTTCAGTTCGGCCTTGAAGCTGCCCTTCGTGCTTCTTCGCTTTACCCGTTACTAAGATCGTTTCAACATTGCCCACCATCTTGCGTGCGATGTCTTGTGCCTGCTGGTTGATACGGTCTTGAAGAATTGCTAAACGCTGTTTCTTCACACTTTCTGGGGTCTCATCTGCAAGGTCTGAAGCGGGTGTGCCTGGGCGCGCGCTGTAGATGAAGCTGAATGACATATCGAAGCCAATTTCAGCAATTAAATCCATTGTATCTTGGAAGTCTTGATCGGTTTCACCTGGGAAGCCGATGATGAAATCAGACGACATGCACAAGTCAGGACGAATCTGCAGAATACGTTTAATTTTAGCAATGTACTCGTCACGGCCGTGGCCACGCTTCATCGCGCTTAGAATCTTGTCAGAACCACTTTGTACCGGCAGGTGTAAGTGACTCACTAGCTCAGGTACTTCAGCGTAGACGTCGATTAGGCTGTCGCTGAACTCCATTGGGTGTGACGTTGTGAAACGAATACGGTCGATGCCATCGATATCAGCAACGCGGGTGATCAATTCAGCTAGGTCAGCGTAGTCTTCCGCATCGCCAGTATTATTGATGTCGTTACCTTGGGCATCAGAGATAATCACGCCCAGGCCATTGGTATTGGCTGAAGCGGCTGCAACCGCGCCAGTGAACACACCACCACGGTAAGCGTTTACGTTCTGGCCCAGTAGGTTTACTTCACGTACGCCTTGAGCGGCGATGGCTTCTACTTCTTTCAATACATCGTGTAATGGGCGGCTAACTTCTTCGCCACGGGTATAAGGTACAACGCAGAATGTGCAGTACTTTGAGCAGCCTTCCATAATAGAAACAAAGGCACTGGCGCCTTCTACTTTAGGGGCAGGCAAGTGGTCGAATTTTTCGATCTCTGGGAAAGAGATATCAACGACCTTTTCATTATTTTCTGACTTATTTACCATTTCAGGTAAACGGTGCAAGGTTTGAGGACCGAATACCATATCGACCACAGGCGCACGATGCATGATCGCTTTGCCTTCTTGGCTAGCAACACAGCCGCCAACACCAATGATTAAATCAGGATTCTTATCTTTCAGGTGCTTCCAGCGACCGAGCTGGTGGAAAACCTTTTCTTGCGCTTTTTCACGGATAGAGCACGTATTAAGCAGGATAACGTCTGCTTCTGACTCTTTATCAGTGATTTCCATTTCATGGCTTTCACCCAGCATATCGGCCATGCGAGACGAATCGTATTCGTTCATCTGACAACCGTGGGTTTTTATAAACAGCTTTTTAGCCATGATTCAGCGACCTTGTTTTAATCTGGGGTATACGTATTCGAAGATACAATTGCGCGGCATTATACTGCTCAATGGCTGAACAATCTAATCTTGTATTATCTCTAGGTTATCTCTAGGTCATCTCTAGGTCATCTCGAGGGGTTAGTATGGTAAAATAGCTTTTTTCCCTTAAGAGTTTGAGCCTAATGGCCGAAAAACCAACTGCTGAGCCTATCTATCGAGTTATCTTTAATAGCCAAGGCGACGTGTATGACTTGTATACCCGCTATATCTATCAAAGTGAGATGTATGGTTTTGTTGAAGTCGAAGAGCTGCTGTTTGATGAGAATCAGATAGCGGATGCTAAGGACGAAGTAGCAGCCAAGGCGAACTTTGAAAAGTTGAAATTGGCATTCACTGGGGTAAAGCGCAGCTTTATTCCGTTGCCTTCAATCATTCGTATTGACGAAATGGAGAAGCCAGGTGTAGTGAAGGCGACTCAATTGACCGATGATCCAACAGGCAACGTTCGTCATTTTCCAAGTACAGGGTTTAAACGCCCATCCGCAGAACCTGTCGAACCCACTGAACCGTCTTCTGACGATTAGACTGCTTGACCTAGCAAGACTTGCCTAGAGTGACCGATGGCAGCTCGTTAAAGAGCTGCTTATAATCTTGAGTAAACTGGCTTAAATGCCAAAACCCCCATTTTGCAGCAATATCGGCAATCGATTTTTTCTCGCTGGTCAGTAATTCTCTGCGCGCGCCATTCAGTCGACTTAAGCGTAAGTAGCGCAGTGGGCTGATACCTAAGATGGTTTCAAAACTGTATTGCAGTGTACGGCGACTGACGTGACAAAGTGTGCATAAGTCGTTAATGGTGACTGCACTGTCTTGATGTTGGCGTAAATAATCTTTCACTTGTTCGACTAGTTGTTGGCGACGTAAAAAACTGACGGCTTCACTTTTTACCGGCTGAGAATTTTCTAGACTTTCTAATAGCGCCATCATAATAACATCGTGCTGAAGTTTGGCAGGCCGTTGCTGGCTATTATTAATCGGATTGTCGGTGAGTAAGTTATTTAAAACAAAGCGCAGCGCGGTGATTGTTTTTTCCGGCAGAGTGAGGCGACCTTGTTGATTTAGCAGTTTCCAATCTATTGAAATATTCTGGCTTTCTGCCATCGCCCGTATTTTTTCTTGTTCGACCACTAAGCCATAAATATCGAAATTATGCGGTGTGATTAATTCAAATTCATGATTACCAGGGCGGCACATGATGTTATTTTTTTCGATGTTCAGACCATTAATTTTACTTCTTTGATTGCCATTAATAGGAATGCCAAGCCATAAGGATTGGTCCCAAGTATTACAGGTTTGGCGCAATGCTTGGCTGGTATGTTCTTGGAATAACTGTAGACCTTCAAATTGTACTTCGACTAGCTGGCCATAAAAATCTCCAGCACTGACCTGATCATATTGCTGCTGCCAGTTGGTTAAATTATGCGCGTGCTGATCGGCATCTGTCGCTTCTATTTGTATTCGCCCGCTTTGCATTACTTCAGGCTGAAAGACGTTATCGCCCTTATTCGGTGCGCTAGCGGAATCTTGTGGTTGCATAATGAGCATTCTTCATCGTTCATATTCGATTTCTGCATTAAATCCCATTTAAAGCAGCGCAAAACTTTGCCAAAACTCGATAACGTTAAAATATCTCACTTGTTATCGTATTACTAATATTTTAGACAGCAAGAAGTATTCCTATTGCTGTTCTTCCTTTGTGGTAATAGTTTGTTGGAGAAAGTTGAGTGCATAGGCAGCCTGCAATTTATAAATATGTTTTGGGTCAGCGTACTTTTGAATTTAAAGACTTAAAAGATTTAATGGCTAAAGCGACGCCTGCTCGTTCAGGGGATCGCTTAGCTGGAGTTGCTGCAGAAAATTCTGAGCAACGTGCGGTTGCACAAATTTTATTAGCCGAATTGCCGTTGAAAACATTTTTACAGGATTTATTAATCCCATATGAAGATGATGAAGTGACGCGCCTGATCGTTGATGATCATGACCTTGTCGCCTTCTCATTAATATCTCATCTAACCGTCGGTGATTTTCGAAATTGGTTATTGAGTGACCTAGCGACTCCCGTTGTACTTGCACAAGTAAGACCCGGTATTACCCCAGAAATGGCGGCGGCGGTGAGTAAAATTATGCGCAACCAAGATCTTATTCTGGTCGCCAAAAAATGCCATGTGATAACGGCCTTTCGAAATACCATTGGTTTACCTGGCCATTTATCGACCCGCTTACAACCGAATCATCCTACCGATGATGTGACGGGTATTGCGGCCAGTTTATTAGATGGTTTGTTATACGGCAGTGGTGATGCGGTATTGGGTATTAACCCAGCCACCGACAATGTTGCGCAGGCGATTAAGCTGATGCAGTTGATGGATGAGGTAATTCAGAAATATCAAATTCCAACGCAGTCGTGTGTCTTAACCCACGTTACCAATACCTTAGAAGCCATTGAGCAGGGCGCTCCGGTTGATTTGGTTTTTCAATCGATTGGTGGCACCGAAGCGACCAATTCAAGTTTTGGTTTTGATCTCGCAATTTTAGCTGAAGCGGAACAAGCGGCGTTATCGCTTAACCGTGGCTCGGTGGGCAATAACGTGATGTATTTTGAAACCGGACAAGGCAGTGCATTATCGGCCAATGCTCATCACGGTTTGGATTTACAAACTTGTGAAACGCGCGCTTATGCGGTGGCAAGAAAATTCAATCCGTTATTAGTAAATACCGTTGTCGGTTTTATTGGCCCTGAATATTTATTTGATGGTAAAGAAATTATTCGCGCAGGCTTAGAAGATCATTTTTGTGGCAAGTTATTGGGCCTGCCGATGGGCTGTGATGTTTGTTATACCAATCACGCCGATGCCGATCAAAATGATATGGATAATTTATTAACCTTGTTAGGGGTCGCTGGTTGTACCTTTATTATGGGCATTCCAGGTTCAGACGACATCATGCTGAACTATCAAACGACGTCATTTCACGATGCGCTCTACGCCCGTAAGGTTTTAGGGCTTGATCCGGCGCCTGAATTTAAGCATTGGTTAGAGCAGATGAATATCTTCGATGATGTGCATAACTTTGTTTTAAACGATTCTTTACCGGCGGCTTTTTCGACTTCACTCAATACTATTTTGGGGAAGGCGTAATGAGCGAATTATTGATTGAACCTGCTACTGATATAAAGGAAGAAGTCAGTACTAAGGGAGAGCATACCGTTGATAACTCTTGGCATGTATTACGTCAATATACCGCAGCACGTATTGGCTTAGGACGCGCCGGCATTAGTGTGCCGACTAAGCATTTGTTGGATTTTCAGTTGGCACATGCACAAGCACAAGATGCGGTGCACTTACCGTTAGATACTCAGCAACTGAAAGCCGATATTGAAGCACAAAGTACATATGTTGATTCTATGGCAATGCCGTCGTTAATAGTTCATAGCCAGGTAAACGATCGCTCTCACTATTTGCAACGACCTGATTTAGGCCGCCGCTTAAGTGCTGATTCCGTTGCCTTATTAAAACAATCTAGCGCCCCTTGTGATGATCCTTATGACCTAGTCATTGTTATTGTCGATGGCTTGTCATCATTTGCTATTCAAAAAAATGCGGCGCCGTTATTACAACAGTTAACTCAGCGCTTAGCGCAGCAATCTTTATCAAAAGATGAAGACTGTATTTGTCGGCTGGCGCCGGTTGTGATTGTGCAGCAAGGCAGGGTTGCCATTGGTGATGAAGTGGGCGAGTTATTAAATGCTAAATCCGTGCTGGTCTTTATTGGTGAGCGCCCAGGATTAAGTTCGCCAGATAGTTTAGGCCTGTATTTAACGTGGGCACCGACAGTCGGGCTGACCGATGAATCACGTAATTGTATTTCAAATGTACGTCCGCAAGGATTGATCTATCCGGAGGCGGTAAATAAGATTTTTTACTTACTCAGCGAAGCGCATCAGCGAAAGTTAAGCGGAATCAATTTAAAAGAACGCTCGCAAGAGAGCGATGATTCGTTATTACAAAACGGAAAAATGCAGAGTGAGAATAACTTTCTTCTTTCCTAGCTTTGAATGAATTAAATCAAAGCCATTAAAAATCAATCAGTTTAGAACAAAAATATTATAACTAAAGTAAGGTAATTACATGAGCGAAAATACAGTAAATAAAGATTATCTGGCTAAGCGCCAGTTAAAGAAAGGCAGTGCCGGCTGGCTGTTATTAACCGGCTTAGGTATTTCTTATGTGATCTCTGGTGATTTTGCTGGTTGGAACTTTGGTATTGCCGAAGCGGGTTGGGGTGGTTTCGCCATTGCCGCGTGTTTAATGGCCGTGATGTATTTTGCTTTGGTTTTATCCTTAGCAGAAATGTCTTCAGCGATTCCAGCAGCAGGCGGCGGTTATAGTTTTGCACGCCAAGTAATGGGACCAACGGGGGGCTACTTAACGGGCTTAGCGATTCTTATCGAATATGTGTTAGCACCAGCGGCGATTGTTATCTTTATTGGCTCAGCAGTTGAAGAGTTAATCGGTATCAACGGCCCTTGGGTTTATGCCGCATTTTATGTCGGCTTTATTGCTATGCATTTAGTGGGTGCGGGTGAAGCATTAAAAGTAATGATGGTTATTACGGGTCTTGCGATTTTTGCCATTATTGCAACGGCTATTGCCTTGTTAGCTGATTTTGATGCGTCGTTATTATTTGATATCCCAGTGACGGATGCAGTAGGTGCTTCTACCTTTATGCCGATGGGTTGGTACGGAGTTTGGGCCGCGTTGCCGTTTGCTATGTGGTTATTCTTAGCGGTTGAAGGGGTACCTTTAGCGGCAGAAGAAGCAAAGAATCCTGAAAAAGATGTACCAAAAGGAATCATTGCTGCGATGTTATTCTTATTGGTAACGGCTGTTCTTGTGGTTGTATTAGTTGCGGGTACCGGTGGTGCTGCAGCAATGGGTGCCAGTGCTGTGCCTTTGGTTGATGCGTTGAATGCAACGGGTAACAGCAATTTAGCGATCATTGTAAATGTCTTAGGTCTTGCTGGTTTAGTCGCGTCTTTCTTCTCGATTATTTACGGTTATAGCCGTTTAGTTTTTGCTTTATCTCGCGGTGGTTATTTACCGAAGTTCTTATCGTTAACCAGTGATCGTAAAGCACCAACTTGGGCCTTAGTCGTTCCTGGAATATTAGGTTTTCTTGCTTCATTAAGCGGAGAAGGTGATTTAATGTTAGCGATGGCGGTTGTCGGTGCAACCATCTCTTATGCCTTGATGTCTTTGAGCCACATACTATTGCGCATTAAAGAACCTGATATGCCGCGTCCGTATAAAACTCCGGGTGGCATTGTGACGTCTGCTACAGCGTTAATATTATCGTTAGTTGCTCTAACAGGAGTCTATGCGTTTGATCCGCGTGCCTTTGGTTTTACCATTGCTTTGTATGCGCTGGGTGCGTGTTACTTCTTTTTCTACAGCAAGAACCACTTGGTCGCTAAAACTGCGGAAGAAGAGTTTGCATTATTAGCCGCTGCTGAAATGGATTTACAGCAAGAAGATGAAGAAGAGCAAAAGCCAACAGCACAGCCAGCTTAATCGCGGTGTATGGTTTTATAGACAGTTAAACAAGACTTATCGCGGGCATTAATAAGTCTTGCTTCAAGTTGTTGGGGGTGCGACCACTCCAGCGCTTGAAGGCTCTGCGGTAATTTGGCATATCATTAAAATTTAAATAACGAGCGACTTGTGAATTATTATAGCCATTGCATTGATACAGATACAGCGCTGTGGATAAGCGCGTTTGATCTTGTAGTTGCTGAAAGCGGCTATTGTGTTTTTTCAGCTTACGCTTAAACGTTGCACTGCTCATATTAAAGTGGCTAGCGACAGCTTCTAAGGTTAACGATTGGCGAATGTTCGCCTGAATATAATCAAAAACCTGTTCAATAAATCCCACGGCATTCGTCGGCATCTGCTGGCATTGGCGTAAAGCGATGTTGTAGGCGGTGCTTGTTTTATGTTGCCAATTCTGCTGTAAGTACGCTTTGTCGATGGCCATCACATCGATGCCTAAATCAAAATATAAATGCTCACCTAAATTGACCTGATAGTGTTCTTGATACTTAGGCTTACTGTGGCTGAAACCAAAATGCCAAGGCAGTTTTTGTTGTGAACGAAAACGACACAATGCGGCAAACCCTGTCATCCAAGATTCAATGATGAATTGTTTTTGCTCACCTAGGCCGATAGCATCGCGCCATTGAATATAACAATAGCGGCTATCTTGAGTAATGATGGGCGTAATCAGCGGTGATAGTTTTAATCGGTGCTTGCTCAGAATTTGTAAGGTTTGATAAAGATTTTGGCAATTACCTAATAGTTGACTGAAGCTATCATAGTGTCCGGGCCAAAGGGTATGCCCCCAGCGAAAACTCAAATCAGGGTGCTTGTATAAATGCTGGGAATTTTGAATTAAACGTAAAAATTGTTGCCCGCTGATTTGCTTTTCACCACTGATTATATCTTCGTAAAATAATCCTGTCCCCGACAGTAATTTATGGCTATTGATCTGCTGGCTGTTTATAGCATGACTGCTTCGCCCTTGTACGAGATCGATTAATAGCGCGGCATGATGATGTGCCGCATAAATTGGCTCATCATTTTCATAAGGTAAAAACGTGAGTGAGTTCATAATTCGCGACTCATATTAAACTGCCCATAGTAGACGATTCATGCGAGATCGCTTACAGGTACCAGCTGCATTGGCTTATCTTTTAATAGTGCAAAATTGGCACGCTCTAATAACCGCTCAGTAGATTCTAAAGCCATGCTGTCATTTTTTTCGGCTTGCCATTGCACGCAGCCAATACTTAAACTTTGAAATTGTGATGCTGAAGACTGTGGGACTTTAAAAGCAAAATATTTCACGGCTTGCTTGAGTTCAGCAGCGATCTGCCGGCCCTGAGTGAATGTCGTATTCGGTAATATGATGGCGAACCGGTCACCGGCATAGCGACAGATCAAATCTTGCTGACGTAAATTTAAGAGAATGACTTCACATATTTCTAATAATAAACGGTCACCTTCTTGATTACCAAACTGACGATTGAAGTGTGAGAAATCGTTAATATCTAACATTAGAAAGACCAGTGATTGTTTACGGCTGATGTTTTTATGCGTGAGTAACTGCTGCGATAGATATTCAAATTGCCCTGTCAGGGTTAGTTGATCAAAGGCACGGTGTTCACGAAAAACCAATTCCCGTTTTCTAAGCTGATAATTCAATACCAGTTGTTCTTGGTGCCAATGATATAAACCATGGGTGAGTAATAGAATGCCTAACGGCATGGTGATGGATTCCATTTGATTCCATAGCGTTGAACTGGGCAGTTGAATGAATTCATCAAATGTATCTTGGCAAAAGGCATAAAACATTAATCCGAGTCCTAATGCTAATAAATCGGTAACACGGCCTTGAGGGCGGCTGCCTAAGATAAAAATAATCCAAATCGCTAGTGCTATCGCGCAGCCACCTTCACCGGCTACATCTAGCCAGTCTATTTGATCCCATGACTTAATCTCGCCTAACGATAGGCTCACAAAGATCGAAATGATGAGAACACTAATAATCAGAAGAAGTGTGTTTAGATGTGATTTCAGCAGACTGAACATAGTGTCGGTTCCCGCATAATGAAAAAGTATCATTAGGGAATACCAAAACTATGTGACAGTTATTTTACAGAGGGGAAAAAATATTTAGTAGCCAGTAGCGTTAATACTGGCTGTCGAGAAGTGGGGGGAAATCAGGGGATAAAAAATTCAGAATTTCATATCTAGACCTAGGCCTAAAACCTGTTCCGACATTTTTATTTTTGAAATAGGAGAAAGGCCTGGATTGGACACTGGCCCCGATTGTGTCAGAGTATTTTCAGTCCCGTGGGAATAATAGACACTGAAAGAATATTGCTGCTGGAGTTCATAGCTCATACCCAAGGTATAGTGATCTTCAACGATGCCGCCGGTAAATATATTATCAGCCACCTTGTTACTGGCTTGTGGTGCCTTGGAATGGTTGTATCCAGCGCGTAAGGCAATATTCTGGCTAAGCATATATTCACCGCCTAGCTTGTATACCCAGCGATTCTCCCAGCCAAACACATCTTTAATAATGCCGACGCCTTGCCAATTAATATATTGAATATCCACCAGTAGTTTTGCATTGGGGTGGACTTGATGCTTTATCCCAACAGACATTATTTCTGGTAAGTCCAGTGAGCAATCGCCACCGGTTAACTTATATAAGGTGTATACGCCAGTGCCCGAGCAATGTTTGTTTATTTTACCAACATCAATCTTGCTCTGATAGGTTGTGGCTAGCGAGGTTTGATCTGAGATGTCGTAAACATAACCCAGTTTGAAACCGTAACCTGTGGTGCTGCCCTTGTTGTCACCAAAGCCACCCACGAAGCCGTCCGTTTCGACTTCTTCGTATGCGTATTGCAAACTCAGGCCAATGGCCGATTCTTCATTGATTTTATAACCGATGCTGGGGGATAAAATGATGCCACCCGCGACAACGCCAGCTTGTTCGCCGACCAGGCTGGCGGGGTAATCACTGCCTGCTCCGGCGAGCAGTGTGAGTGCTATGCCCCAGCTTAGTTCCTCGTTAATGCTATGGGTGAGGGCAAATTGCGGAGTGATCGTGCTGTCTATGTCACTGTCCACATATTGCCCGCTAATATTGGCGCTCAGTTCAGGGTAGTAAAAATGGATATTAAAACCCGCCATGTTACCAGTGCGAGGAATCAATCCTGGATTATCTACCATCGACATAGCTTCTCCTGCATTGGCAAGTCCCGCTCCCCCCATACCATGGGCAACAATACCGTTACCTGCAGGGAAGAGTCCATTGGTTGCTTGCGCGCCGAAGCTGACGCTCAGGGCTAATGATGCAATAAGAATTTGGCTGGCTTTATACTCAATGGTTTTACACCTAATGGTTTTACACATAACGGCTTTATCCATGATGAAAGAACTTATTGAGTGTAGTTCATAAAGTTAGGGCTTTATGGGTGATGTATGGGAATTTTGCGCTTCAAGTTTATCCGACTTAACGGCTAATTATGCAATGACTCAGGCTCAAAAAATGAATTTTAGAGGGCGAATATAGTTTTGATCCTTGTTGTGTCCACATCGGCTTAGAGTCAAATTGGCTCAAAGTATTGCCAAAAAAGGTTCAGCCTTTGATCTTAATATCCCATAAGGGTGCTAGTTTGGACGATTTATGAGGTCAAATCAGATCAAAGCTGAAAAAAATGACTCTAAAAATGACTTTTGAAACACAAAAAATAAGCTAAACCTTAGGCATTAGTTTATTTGTAATATAACTGTCATCTAGTTTTTTTATGGTCGGGACAGATCAAATAAATAACGGGATGTTAATTAATTATGAATTCTGTCTTAAAACCCTTAGTGGTCGCTATGGCGTTGGCTTCTGCCACTGTCGCAGCTGAAGGAACGTTAGAAGGTCGGATTAGCGATGCCAACAGTCGTGCTAATGTATCGGGTGCGGTATTAAAGGTTCAAGCACAAGATAACCAAAAAACTAAGCGTGAAATATTGGTAGAAAATGGTCGTTTTCGTTTGCCGAAATTACCCGCAGGAAAATATGACTTAAGCATTTCTTTGAGTAATGAAACGCTGTATCAAAACAGTATTGAAATCAAGGATGATGAAAGCTTAGAAAGTAATATTGAAATTAATACCGCCAGCCAGCCGGTAGAAGAAGTCTTAGTCGTCGGCCAGGCAGCACAAATTCAACGAGCACTCGATCGCCAGCGTTATGCCGACAATATGATCAGCGCAATTAATGCAGATGCGATTGGTCAACTACCTGACAATAATGCGGCAGAAGCTTTACAGCGTGTCCCAGGCTTGTCGGTTGAACGTGACCAGGGGGAAGGCCGCTTCGTACGTGTTCGTGGCATTAGCCCAGATCTAAACAGCGTCTCAGTCAACGGCACTCAAGTGCCTACCCCAGAGTCTGGTCGTCGTGCTGTAGCATTGGATGTTGTACCTGCTGATTTATTAAGCAGCTTAGTGGTGACAAAAACCTTAACGCCCGATATGGATGCCAACTCTATTGGCGGCAGCATTGATGTGAAAAGTTTGTCAGCCTTTGAGCGTGACGGTGGTTTTTATACATTGCGGGCAGAGGGTGGCTACGATGCTCATAGTGAAGAAGCAAGTCCTGCGCTGGCGCTGACAGGTGGTGATACTTTTCAGCTAAGTGAAGAAAATCGTTTAGGCATCGCCGGTGCATTAAGCTGGGAAAATCGTAAGTTCGGTTCTGACAATGTCGAAACGGGTGGCGCTTGGGATTTTGACGAGGGCGCTGCTTTAGAAGAAATTGAACAACGTGATTATACCATTGAGCGTGAACGCATCGGCGCGGCGTTGAATCTTGATTTAGAGCTCGGTTTGAATACGTCACTATTTTTACGCACGTTATACAGCGAGTTTAGTGATGACGAACAACGACAAGCGAATGTTATTGAATTTGGTGAAGAAGAGCTGAATGACGAAAACGAATTAGAGTTTGATAGTAAAGGTCGTGAGGCCGGTGCTACAGGTTTAGCGGAAGTTAAGCGTGAACTAAAAGACCGTAAAGAAACACAGCGTATTTTTTCCAGTACCTTGGGTGGTCAGCATTATGTGAATGATTGGACCATCGACTTTGCTGCAAGTTTCAGTAAGGCGAGTGAAGATGAGCCTGGGGGTATTGGTGGTGCAACATTTAAAGCAGATGCTTTTGATGATATGGGTTTCACTAATACTAAAAAGCCTAAAGTTATTGCCTCAGCTGATTCATTAGATCCTAGCAATTATACGCTGGATGAAATTGAATACGAGACGGCTCAAACGTCTGATATTCAAAACAGCATAAAATTTGATTTCACTCATGATCTTTATTTAGACGATAACCCGGCTTTGGTTAAGTTTGGTATTAAGGCCAGTCAGCGCGAAAAGAAGCAGGATGTTAACGAGTATATTTTTGAAGATTTAGATGAGCATGGATTTACGGATGATGAACTATCACTGGCAAACTTCACAGACGGCCAGGTGGATTATGGCTTGGGAGAATTTGGCCCTAAAATCTCTGCCGATAAAGTCAATCAACTGGTTGATAGTTTAAATCGCGAAGATTTTAAAGATGAGGAAAAATCCCGAATTGCTGATTACACCATTAATGAAGATATTCAGGCTGCCTATATTATGGGCCGCATTGATATGGATGAATTAAGAGTATTAGCTGGGGTTCGTTATGAAGGCACAGAACATCAATTGAAGGGTGTTCACTCTGACGGTGATGCTAATTTTCAAAATATTGATGAGAAAAATAATTACTCTCATGTATTACCTGCTCTGCATACTCGATATCAATTAAGTGATAATACTCAAGTTCGTGCAGCCTGGACCAACTCGGTGGTACGCCCTAGTTTTGAACAGCTCGCGCCGAGTTTTGTTGATGATGGAGAAGAGGCCAAGTTTGGCAATACGCAGCTAAAGGCACTTGAATCTGCCAACTATGATTTTGGTATTGAACACTTCACCGGTACTGCTGGGACACTGTCAGCGTTTGTGTTCTACAAAGATATTAAAAACTTTGTTTATGAAACCGATATTGCGGGGTCTGCTGGCTGGGAAGCTTACGATGAAGTAATAACCTTCGAAAATGGTGAAGAAGCGAGTCTTACCGGTCTTGAGCTAGCGTACTCACAGAAGATGAGTATGTTACCTGCACCTTTTAACGGTTTGATGTTAAGTACCAATGCTACATTGAGTGAAAGTGATGCACGCATTAGCAGTTTTGATGATGGTGAAAAGGTTAGTCGTGATATTACCATGCCCAACCAGTCCGATTTAACCGGTAACTTAATCATTGGATTTGAACATAACGCTTTAATGCTACGCCTTGCCGCTAATTATAAGTCTGAGTATTTATTAGAAGTGGATGATATTAGTGATAAAAAATCGGATGTCTATCAGGCTGCCCAAACTCAATTAGATTTCAGTGCAAATTATGCCATTCAAGAAAACCTTAAAGTGAATTTTGAAATTGCCAATATCACTGATGAGCCTTATTACACCTATAGCAATAATGAAAAATACAATACGCAATTTGAAGATTATGGCCCGACCTATCGTATTGGCTTGAGCTACAGTAACTTCTAATAATCGGATAATGACTTATGAATACCCTATTGAAAAACAGACTACTAAAAAATACACGTTTAAAAAATACATTGAACCTGACTCTATTATCGAGCGTATTGTCGACGTTACTTACAGGTTGCGGCTTACTGCCAGAGCATAGCTCTGCGGTAAGCGTACAAATGATTAATAGTAAGCTAGCGCAGAATATTAATCAGTTTGATCAGAAAGATGAAATGATTGATCAATATTCTGACAAGGTAGGCTATCCACTTGAAGGCTTATGTTTCTATAAGCCACAAGGGAAAACAAGCAAACAGCAGGTGTTTTTATTAGATGAGTCGTCAATGGCGCATCAAATGTTAATTCAGCAGCACGAAGGTGATTTCAGTCTACAGGAAATTAGACGCTTTCCATTGCCACCTAACGCAGAATATTGCGTGGTCGATGATGCCAGTGACCAGCTATTCGTTAGCGAAGAAAATGTTGGTGTCTGGGTTTATTCGGCTCGTGCAGAAAGTGAAGTAAGTCGCTCCATTATCGATCTGGTTAAGCCTTATGGCAATTTGAATCAGAATAGTGGCCCATTAGCGATTATTAATCAGCAGCTTTTTGTTGCAGAAAAAGACAGCTACTTTATTCACCAATACGACATTAAAAATAATATAGCCCAGCAGGCTAGCGCAAGGTTACAAGGCAGCTATCAACTAGAGACCGATATTAAGCTGGACGGACTGAATGTTAAAAGAGAGGGGGAGCATTTTGTTATAAATTATTTGGACGATGGCAGTGAAAATGCATTTAAAACTGAGCTGTTAATTAACAATGATTTAATCAAAGCTTCACCTGAAAGTAGAAACTATATTATAAATATTCCTGCTGATGATGAAACCCAACCGGTGACTGATGCTGGTGATGCCGCAGATGATCCTGCTATCTGGGTACACCCAACGGTCGCGGAAAAAAGCTTAGTGATTGGCACCAATAAAAAACGGGGTTTGTTGGTCTATAACCTTGAGGGCGAGTTGCTGCAGCGGATGGATGTTGGCCGAGTAAATAATGTTGATATTCGTCAAGGGTTCACTCACAAGGGGCAACCGGCCGATATTGCGGCGGCCAGTCAGCGCGATAATCGCAGTATTGCCTTGTTTCATATCTCTCCAATTAACGGCGAAGTATCACCGATGAATGAAATCATCACGGGTTTAGATAAAGTCTATGGCCTGTGTATGTATCGTGGTTTAGAGCGCAAGGTATATGTGTTTATTAATGATCAAGATGGTCGATATGAACAATATGAAATTAGCGATAGTGCTACGGGTTGGACAGGTAAGCGGGTACGTGAATTCAGTATTGCTTCCCAGCCAGAAGGCTGCGCCGCTGACGATAAAAACCAGCGTTTGTTTGTCGGTGAAGAAAATGTCGCGTTATGGACTTTAGGCGCTGAACCTAATGCCGATACTGGTAGCGAAAGTAAGCTGGAAAAAATATCGGCCATCACTGATTATTTGCAGGTTGATATTGAAGGCATGGATTTATACCAAACAGAACACGAAAATTATCTGTTGGTATCGAGCCAAGGTAATGACAGTTATGTACTGTTTCAAGCTGAGGCTCCGTATGAATACGTTGGCCGTTTTCGTATCGGTTTGAATGCGGCTAATGGTATTGATGGCGCTTCCGAGACAGATGGCTTAGCCGTATCGAGTGCTTATCTGGGCGATAAATATCCACAAGGTTTAGTAGTGGTGCAAGATGGTCGTAATTTATTACCGCACCAAGCGCAGAACTTTAAACTGGTTTCTTGGCAGAAAATTGATCAGGAAATACTCCAGTGATAAACACGTTAAATATGAAGGGTCTTGCAGTCACTTTTTCTACGGCAATGTTAGTCGCTATGTTAGCGACTAACTTAGTCGGCTGCACAAACTCGACTAACGCTTTGGCTTACCCGCAGTCATTGCCAGAGACGCAAGTTAATAACCCTTGGTTTCAGCAGGCTAAAAATGACTTGCGACATAAAATGCAAAACCCAGTGCTGAAGAATTCGATCAGTAAAGCGCGTAATGTGATTTTATTTGTCGGCGATGGCATGGGTGTAAGTACTGTGTCTGCTGCCCGTATTTTACAAGGACAAATCGCGGGCCAAGCGGGAGAGGAAAATTTATTAAGTTTTGAAAAGTTTCCTTTTTCGGGTTTTTCTAAAACCTATAACGTTAATCAGCAAACCCCAGATTCTGCCGGCACCATGACGGCGATGATGACGGGAATTAAAACCGATGCAGGGGTTTTATCGGTTGATGAGCAGGCGAATCGTGGCGATTGCGCTTCAGCCAAAGGGCGTGAGGTGGCAACACTTTTAGAACTGGCTGAGTCAGCAGGAAAAGCGACGGGCATCGTCACGACGGCACGAATTACTCATGCCACGCCTGCAGCAAGTTATGCCAAATCTGCAGAGCGTGATTGGGAAAATGATGCTGAGTTAAGCGCCGAAGCAAAAGCGGCGGGGTGTCTCGATATTGCACAGCAGCTTCTGGCATTTACAGGCGGCATCGATGTAGTACTCGGCGGTGGACGTAAACATTTCTTACCAGAGGGGCATCAATCAGGTCAGCAGGGCGCTCGTCAGGATGGAAAGAACCTGATTGAGCAGTGGCAGAAAATCTATCCTCACGGGCAGTATGTCGATTCTAAGCAACAGCTATTAGCGCTTAATAGTGAAAGTGATGCGCCGATTATGGGTTTATTCAACGCTTCGCATATGAGTTATTCTGCTGAAAATTCTGACGAGCCTAGCTTAGTGGATATGACTAATGTCGCGCTGTCGAAATTGAAAAAAAATGAATCTGGTTTTTTCTTAATCGTCGAAGCCGGGCGTATTGATCACGGCCATCATGCAGGCAATGCGTATAATGCTTTACATGAAACCATCGAGTTATCCGATGCAGTTGCGACGGTATTAGCGCAAGTAGATCTATCCGATACGCTTGTGGTCGTTACCGCAGACCATAGTCACGTGATGACGTTTGCCGGTTACCCGAAGCGGGGTAATCCTATTCTAGGTAAGGTCGTCGCAGTAGGTGAAGATACACCGACCTTAGCAGGAGATGGCTTACCTTATACGACCTTGTCTTATATGAATGGTCGCGGCATGCATGATCTTGGTACCGAAGGTGATGCTGATGCAGTTAAGAAACTGGCCATTAATGTCGGTCGTAAAGATATCAGTGCGATCAATACGCAACGGCCTGGTTATCATCAAGAAGCGTTAATACCACGCCATTCTGAAACCCATGGTGGCGAAGATGTTGGGATTTATGCAACAGGGCCAGGCGCACAGTGGCTAACCGGAGTGAACGAGCAGAACATTATTTTTCATGTGATGGCGCAGAGTTTATTGGCTAAAGGTATTCGATAAAGATTGAAGCCGCTTATTGATGCGCAAAAAAAAGGAGCCACTAGTCTGTCTAGTCGCTCCTTTTTTATTAACGGCTCTTGCGCATTACTTTTTCAACTTCGGTAGCCAGTGTTGCTGCTTGCTCACCGAATGGACGATGACGAATATCGTCATGCTTCAAGGCAACCGATACACGATACAACCAGCGCTCAACACGAAGGGCAATGGCTTCTGCATTATCGCCATTGGCATCCTTTAACTCGTTAGAAAAATCGGTAATGATGTTAGCGTGATCGGCAGCACGTTGAGCATCGTGAGTGACCTGCATGATTTGCTTTTTAGCTCGTGGCGTTTTGCCGATGAGTGCTTGAGCTTTTAGCATGCTGCGTTGTGCAACTTTCCAGCTGCTAGGGGCAATGCTATCGCCGCCTTTGCCTTGGGTATTTTTTAACTGGTCTTTAATCGACTGCAATTGAATGAACTCAATGGTATCGACTTCGTTGCTGTGCATGCGAGGTAGTAGTGCTTTTTGACCTAGCTTCGCTTCCCTTATCTTGCCGTCTTCGATCAAATCGATCAGCTCAACAATCGTCGCGGTGATCGCGTTATAGTCTTCTGGGTAGTATTTATCAGCTTTGATCTCAAGCAACTTAGCTTTGTGCTTAAGTGCAGGGCGTAATGTTGTGATCACTTTCTTTTTAGTTTCTAGGCCCGCTTCAATGGCTTTTTTAGAAGCCATGGCTACCGGCTTTACTTCACCATCAGGATCGCCTGATGTATGCATTTTACGAGATTTAATGAGTTTTTCTTGCGCAATAATTAGGTGACGTGGCGCGTAAAAGGCAAGCTCTTCTGTTTTACCCAGTTCAATGTTCATTTGTGCACGTTGAATGCTTTTGGCAGCAGATTCGTCAGCCATGGCCGCGTCTTTTTGAGCTTCAAGCTCGATGTATTCTAAGTTAGCCACTTTGGTCGCGCAGCCTGTCATCAAGCTGACAGAAAGAATGGCGGTCAATGGTAATAAACGCAAGGTGTGCATAAGCAGTCCTTATTTCCCAATTATTTGTATTATTTGGCTGAATAGTATCACTTTTAACAAACAAGTGAACTTTTTGGCAGCTCTTGACTATCAGAACATGAACTACAATATAGAAAGTAACTTGTATCGATTATGACTTTATAACCGCTATTTTGTGACAAATAGGGCTCAAGTCTATTAGAAAGTGAACGATAACAAGATGTAGGGACCTAAAACTTAAACTGATTTTTCTTGCGTGGACTTTTAAGCCCTGCTAATAATAAGTAAGCCACAGAGGAGTGAACGACATGAGTGCCGGATTACAACCCTTGTTTTGGCGTTTAGCCAACGAACAGAACTCTGGCTTAGACATTGTCAGCGTGCTTATGCCCCGCGGTGCAGAAGAAGAAAAGGTCGCTATTGAATATGCGATTGACGTTTCTTTCAAACCTTCAACTCAACATCAAAGCCCTATTGATTTACGCTGGTCTGAAGAAGACAGTGAGTTGTTCATGAGCCTGTTGCGCAAGGTGATGAATATTACGGATAAGAGTGTCGAGCTCGATATTGAGGACGATATGATTCAAGGCCTTATTCATCTGGTGGCAACGGCTCGTTTTCATACGCCTTGGCCTGGAGATGAGTTGGAAGGCGAAGACTTTATGACCTATCGCAAAGAAATCGAAGTCGGTGATTTGATTTCAATCAATACAATTTATGGCTTTTATAGTGCTGTGATTGTGGCGTTGGATTCGATAGATGCGACGGTGGTATTGTTGGACGATATTCCCGTTCCAGATAGCGATGATAAGGTGATCATGCCAAGTCATAGTCTGCTGATGCTGAATCGTGTATGCGTTTTACCGGCTGAGTTTGCCGAAGATGTGGAAGCGCCAATACTGCATTGATTTTTGTGAACGATTCTTGTTGGCTGGCAGTTTTCTTTTAGTGGATTGATAGTCAGCGAAGGCCTTTTTAAACCTCCGCGCTATCATTTTCTTGCTAGTTCAGATCTTAGTCATCACTAGGCTTGTGCGGAGCTGGATTTTTCTTTTTCTTAATCGGTGAGAAACCCTTCGTATCCATCAAGTTGCTTGGCTTTGGCTGAGGACGGCTAGGGCGTGGGCCATTCGCTTTCTTCGCGCTTACCTTCTTCGGACCAGGAGCAGCACCTTTACCAGGGCGCTTATCACGACCAGGACCGGCTTTCTTCTTCTTAACACCTGCCGCTTTACCAGACGCTTTTAAGCGCTTAGGACCACTGTAAGCACCTTTTAATTCTTTAATAGAGCGATGTTCAAATTCTTGCTTAATATAGCGTTCGATAGCCGCTTTTAAATTCCACTCAGTATGGTTGATCAACGAGATCGCAGTACCGGATTCGCCTGCACGGCCCGTACGGCCAATACGGTGAACATAGTCATCGCCTTTACGCGCCATGTCGTAGTTAACAACCAGATCGATGCCTTTAACATCCAAACCACGTGAAGCCACGTCGGTCGCAACCAATACGGTGATCTTGCCTTCGCGGAATAACTGCATGGTCGCGTTACGCTGATCTTGACTTAATTCACCGTGTAATACCGCACAACGACAGCTGTGCTGACGTAAGAATACGTTTAGGCGTTCTGATTCAGTACGGGTATTGGTAAAAATGATGGCTTTTTCATAATCATCATTCGATAGCAACCAGCTTAATAGACGGTCTTTATGCGCAGCATCGTCGGCTAGAATGACTTGCTGTTTAATATTGTCATGCTTGTCTTGAACCGTCGCCGTGGTAATTTCCAGTGGCTTATCAAGAACTTTAGCAGCAACGCGAGCGATGCCTTTATGGTGCAACGTCGCAGAGAATAATAACGTTTGGCGATGGCCTTCGTTACATTCGCCCGAGATGATTTCCATGTCTTCAGCGAAGCCCATGTCCAACATACGATCGGCTTCATCTAATACCAGAATTTCTAGGCCAACTAAGTCAGTTGAACGACGCTTAATATGGTCAACTAAACGACCAGGGGTCGAAACAACGATTTCTGGATTCTTACGCAACATCGCGGCTTGGAATTTAAAGTCATCACCACCGGTCAATAGGCCAACGTTCATGCCTGTTACGTCAGTGAACTGCTTAGTCGCCTTGAATACCTGACGGGCTAGTTCACGAGTCGGGCATAGAATCAGACCACGAGTCCCTTGGATCACAGACTTAGATTCTAAGAATTTTTGCATCATTGGCAGTATATACGCCAATGTTTTACCACTGCCCGTTTCTGCACAAACCTGAAGATCTTTGCCATCTAAAGCGTGAGGGATTGAAGCTTTCTGCACGTCAGTCGGAACTCTAAGCCTAAGATTATCAAGGGCTTTTTCGATACGATCGTGAATAAAAAAATCAGAGAAAGAAGTTATTTCAGCAGACAAGGGAAAGCCTCGGTGGAGTGTTCTAATAGATAAGGAACAGGGTATGGATAAAAGTCTAGCCGCATTCTACCAGATTGGTTGTTTTTTGCTTCTTCTATGCAAAAAAATATTGATCGCTATTACGGTGAGTCCAAAGGTTAGGCATAAGATTAGCCATAGGCCAATATGTTAATATCTGGGCAAAATTACGTTAGAGGAAGGCATTGTGCTATGACCCTTGCATTAACCCGATATGCATCTTTAGAGCAGTCGCAGAACCATGTTCATATTGAATTCAGTATTCCGCATCATGTAATGAGTTCCGCGGTGCTAAACGGTGGCCTGGTTTACGCGAATCATCTTCTCAATATGAAGGTGCCCAAAGTAGATTCAGCCACTGAGTTACCCGCAGTAACACTAGCGAAGTATTGTGCAGATTTTGAATGGCAAGGCACCGCTGTCGGTATGATGACGGCGGCCTCGATGAGTTCATTGCGCATGGCTAAGGTGACTGAGCAAGGGGTTGAACTTGTGGTTATGGTTACTTCAGGTTTATCGAACGCCAGGCGGGTAGGGGATTATGCTGAACATCGAACGATGGCAACGGATCCTGATGAAGTCGGAACCATTAATATCATTGTTCTGACCTCAGCGAAATTGACTGATGCTGCCAGTATCGAGGCCATACTCATTATTACCGAAGCGAAAGCGGCGGCCTTGCAAGATGCCAAAATTATGAGCCCTATCTCCAATAAAATTGCGACGGGTACCGGGACGGATTCTGTCGCGGTGGTGAGTGGTCACGGCCCAGAAATAATAAGCTATTGTGGAAAGCATGTTTTGTTTGGCGAGATCCTAGGACGCTTGGTTATGGAGACGGTTACGTCTTCTATTGCTTGGGAAAAGCTGTCTTCAGAAGATGAAATTCTGTCTTAGAGAGAAGCCTTGGCCGCTTCTTTAAGCAATTTAGCCAACAGCAAAGCCGCAGGGCCAGTATTGGCCTTGTCGGCAAAGATGAGGTTCATATTCGAACTCATGCGGCCACCACCATCGATGTCTAATTCCTTCAGCTCTCCTGCATCGATTGCGGGCTGAGCTAGGTGACGCGCCAGAACTCCTGAGCCAAAACCCAGTCTTAATAGTTCAAAAGCTTCTCGCATATTGGATACCGTCCAGCGTTGGTCTGAGCCTAAAAAACCGCGGTTTTCACGGCGATAGCTACCAGAATCACGGATCACGATTTGTCGATGGAGTTTCATATCGCTGTGATAAATGGCGCGGCCTATGTGGTGCAGTGGATGATCGGGGTGGGCGACACGGACAAATTCCATTTCAACGATGGGCTCACCGACCATGCCACTGGGGATCATGTGATTGATGGCGATCTGCGCTTCGCCATTGCGTAATTTATCGTCTACACCAGAAAGTACTTCAACGTAAATTTCTAGGCGTGTCTGTGGGCACTGTTCTCCAAATGCTTTGAGTGCGGAATGCAAGATATGTTCGGGAAACATGTCGTTCAGTACTAGACCTATTTGTGGCTCCCAGCCAGCGGAAAACTCAAGGGCGACTTTCTCTGCCGCAGAGGCTGCATGAATCAGGTCTTTCGCCCGCTGCAACATAAGCTGACCTGCATCTGTGAGTTCGGCCCTGCGGCCCTTGTGTTCAAAGATATTAACACCTAAGCCTTGCTGCATTTTTTGCATGGCGTAACTAATGCTGCTTTGGCTTTTTAGCAGTTTATCGGCCGCGGCTTGAAAGCTGCCTTCTTCTACCACGGTGATGAACATCGACCACTGCTCTAGAGATACCTTGGGAACAGACGTCTTGGCGGCATGGATAGGAGTAATACTGGCTGTGGACATAGAAGCCTACTTTATCTGTATTTAATGATTCATCTAAAAAGTCGATTGATTAGATCGGATTTTGCCGGTACCTAATCAGATTTATAGATATATACTGAGCTCATCAACTCGAGAAAGCAACTCGAGATAGCCCCTTAGGTAACCTCTAGACCAGAGTGAGAGAAACAGATTATGAAAATTGTACATATTGATTCCAGCATTGCTGGTCGTGAAGCCACTTCTTCTATTTTAGCTAAATCAGTCGTCGATCGCTTAGTGAGTGGTCAAGATGCTCAGGTTCATTACCGTGATCTAAACCAAGAAGGTTTAGGCCATTTAACCGATGAAGTTTTTGCCGGTTTTAGACTCGATGCTGCAGAGCGTAATGAAACTCAGCAAATAGCCGCAAAGCGTTCAGAGAGCTACATTGAAGAATTACGTGACGCTGATGCGCTAGTACTTGCAGTGCCTATGTATAACTTCAGCACACCTTCTACTGTAAAAGCATGGATCGATCATGTAGCACGTGCTGGTGTTAGTTTTACTTATGGTGCAAATGGCCCAGAGGGTTTATTGAATGTGAAGAAAGCTTATGTGGTATCCACCCGTGGTGGTCAGTATGCCGGCAGTGCTTTTGATCATCAGTCGCCTTGGATTGAGCAAGTTTTGAAATTTGTCGGGGTACAAGAAGTTGAATTTATTTATGCCGAAGGTCTGGCTGGCGGAAATGCTGAGCAGTCGGTACAAGCGGCGAATCAACAAATTGCCGAAATAGCTTAACTAATAGAGCTTAGCTATTCGCGATTAACTATTAATTAATTAATTAATTAATTCGCTGCTAGCAATGAATTTTACCTATTAAGTTCTGAACATCAGAATCTGGAGAACAAAAATGAGTGCATTCGATTTACAAAACGCCATTGGCGAGACGTTATTGCAAGTAGTTTTACAGCAAAAAGCGCAAGCAAAAAAGTACCGCGAAGGCTTCATAAAGCAAGAGCTGGCTCAGCAAGCAATGCTAAGTCAGCAAGTGACAGGTTTATCGTCAAAAGTTTATGCTAAAGCGGCTTAAATCGGTTTAGTCGAGAGAACTTTAGCTTTGGATAAAAGTTTCAAACCGACTAAACCAATAAACGCACAGCTCGCCATCACCCAAGCCATTGGGCTTAAAGTATGTTGTTGAGTCGCGATGAATTGAAGTTCGTGTAAGTAAGACCAGAATATCCCGATGATAGCGCCTAAGGTGAACTCGGTAACGCCAATAACTGCGGTGGCAGTACCACTGATGTCGGGAAAGAAGTTAAGGACGCCAGCGGTAGCATTGGCCGCAATTAATCCCAATGATCCGACAAACAGCATATTCAAAGCCACGATTAAATAAAGATTGGCTTGGGTATAGCTAGCAATAACTAGGGCAATACCACAGATAATCTGTATCAGCAGACCCGCGGTTAATATATTTGCCGAAGCGTAGTGATTCAGCGCCCAGACATTGATTCGGTTCATTAGCATCATCACTAAGACATTAGCCCCAAACAAGAAGGGGAATAGCTGCACGCTGACCGAATAATATTCTAGGTAGGTAAAAGCAGACGATGTAATAAAAACAAACATGCCGCTGAAAGCAAAGCTGATGGCGATGATGTAACCCATCGCTTGTCGATGTGTTAATACTCGTTTGTAAGACTGCCATAGAGAAGGCTTAGGTTCTTTATTCTCTACTTGAAGACTTTTTGCTTTTCGAGGATTCGTTTCCGGTAAACGCCACAGTAATAGCAGCATGACTAAAATAGAATAGATCGATAGGCATAAAAAGATAGCTTGCCAGTCAAAGAATTTGACGACAAAAGCGCCTAGCATCGGAGCGACTAAGGGGGCTGACATCATTACGATGGCGACCATGGATAAGACCTTGGCCATTTCATCACCGGCAAATAAATCACGAATCATCGCCGTAGAATTTACAGTCGCCATACCGCCGCCAATCGCTTGTAGGGCACGTAAAAATAGCAACTGATCAATCGATTCGGTTTGCGTTAGCATTAAACTGGTGATGGAAAATATGATGAGGCCTAGTGCTATCATCGGCTTTCTTCCAAAGCGGTCAGAAGCAGGACCACCGATCAGTTGTCCAATAGCAAAGCCAAAAAGGAAGGTACTGACACTGATTTCAACGTAATGAATGGGGGTCGATAAGTCGAGGGCCATGGCTTGCATTGCGGGTAAGTACATATCCACTGCAAAAGGCGCCACTGCGGTAAGCATCGCGAGTAAAATTGCGAGGGATCGTATAGAAGGGGCTGACATGGTATTTCCGATTTCTGTAATAAAATGAATGTAACTGTTCATGCGGTGTTTTATATATTGGGATTAATTATACGCTTTTTTAATTAACCTATTATCTATATGGCTTAAACATTAACCTAAATTGGATCTGAACATTGAAAAATTCACTGCAACACACCATCTCACTAAGATCATAAAAGGAGTTTCATCATGTTATTGTGGTTATGGCAATTTGTCCGTCCGTATCGAATGCGTTTAGTCGTTGCAATAATTGCGCTTATTGCTACGGCGACGTTAACCTTGTCGCTAGGGCAGGGTGTAAAGCTAATGATTGATGAAGGTTTCTCGACTCAGTCAACGTTAGGTTTAGCTAACGCCTTAAGTGTGGTTGGTTTCATTATCTTTGCCATGTCAATTGGCGCTTATTTTCGTTTCTATATGGTGTCTTGGTTAGGCGAACGCGTAGTTGCTGATATTCGCAAAAAACTTTATAGCCATCTAGTCAGCCTGCCTCCTAGTTTTTTTGAAGATAATTTAGCCGGTGAAATTCAAAGCCGGGTGACCACTGATACTACTTTGTTACAAACTGTGATTGGTTCTTCCTTCTCCTTTGCGTTACGTAATGCGCTGACCTTTATTGGCGGCTTGAGTTTGATGTTTATCAGTAATATCAAGCTTACCTTGATCGTATTGCTGGTGGTTCCTTTTATTATTTTCCCGATCATTTATTTTGGTAAAAAAGTTAAAAAGCTATCCCGTGATAGCCAAGACAAAATTGCATCGGTAGGCGCTTGGGCTGGAGAAAGTCTGCAGCATATTAAAGTGGTACAAGCCTTTACTCGCGAAGACATGGTGAATGAGCAATTTGGCCAAGCGGCCGAAGAGGCATTTGATGTTGCACTCAAACGCATTAGCCAGCGTGCAGTATTAATTGCATTGGTGATGATGTTGGTGATGGGCTCTGTTGCGGGCATGTTATTCGTTGGCGGTAGTGATGTCATCGCCGGTGAGTTGTCTGCGGGTGATTTGGCCGCCTTTGTTTTTTACGCAATTATGGTGGCGGGTTCGCTCGCAGCGGTGACGGAAGTGTATGGTGAGGTGCAACGAGCTGCAGGTGCGGCGGAGCGTATTCGTGAATTGTTAGCGACGGAAGCCGACATTAAATCCCCTTTAGTTCAGGCAACAGAGGTTGATAGTCTTTCAGTCGTAGAGAAATCCAATAATGATACTCTGATTGAATTTAAGAATATGAGCTACGCCTATCCTTCGCGACCCAATACCTATGCGTTGAAACAATTAAACTTAGCGGTGAAAGCCGGAGAAAGTATTGCACTGGTCGGGCCGTCGGGTGCGGGTAAATCGACTCTTTTTGATTTGCTATTACGTTTTCGCGATCCGCAAAATGGTGAAATAAAAATAGCGGGCAAGCCATTAACTGAGTGGGATTTACAGGAGTTACGCAGCCAATTTGCCTTAGTGCCGCAGCAACCGGTTTTGTTCAGTGCCAATGTTTGGGATAACTTAAAATATGGTCGTCCAGATGCGACGGAAGAGGAAGTCTTAGCGGCGGTAAAAGCGGCTCATGCAGAAGAATTTATTGAGCAACTTCCTAATGGTTATCAATCCTTTTTAGGAGAACAGGGGGTTAAACTTTCTGGGGGGCAGAAGCAGAGACTAGCGATTGCGCGAGCAATATTGCGCGATCCAAAAATTCTATTATTGGATGAAGCAACCAGCGCACTAGATGCACAAAGTGAGCATTATGTGCAGAAAGCGTTGGATGAACTGATGAAAGGTCGAACGACTTTTATTATTGCGCATAGACTCGCAACGGTGAGACACGTCGATCGCATTGCTGTTTTTGAGCATGGACAGCTGGTGGATTTTGGTAATCATGATGAACTCATTGAAAGCTCTGAATTGTACCGCCGATTAGCTGAATTGCAGTTTCAAGTAGGAGAGAAGGTTTAAAGGAAGCGAGATATCTGATCGTATTATGAAGCAGGAAAGTTTGGCTAATACCAAACTTTCCTAATGACGTTATTTATAAATTCATTTTAGAATCTAGATTAAGCCATTCACCAATACAGCAATAATAGCCACTGGCGCTAAGAAGCGCAGCGTGAAATGCCAAGCCTTGAATAACGCTGGGTTATCGATGCCGACTTCATTCATCATCTTAGTTTTGGACATTGTCCAGCTGGCGAACAATGCAATTAACAATCCACCTAGTGGAAGCATGATGTTGGTGGTTGCGAAGTCTAATAGGTCAAAAATAGTTTTATCAAACAGCTTTACATCAGACCAGATGTTGAAAGAAAAAACAGTCGCTAAGCCTAATAACCACCCACCGAGACCAATGATTGATGCAGCCACTACTCGGCTCATTTTATATTTTTCAACAAACCAAGCAACGATGGGTTCGGCTAGCGAAATAGCAGAGCTCCAAGCTGCGAAAGAAACCAATACGAAGAATAAAGTACCAAAAACAATACCACCGCTCATTTGACCAAACGCGATTGGCAAGGTCTGGAATAATAAACCAGGGCCAGCACTTGGCTCTAAGCCATTGGCAAATACGATTGGGAAGATAGCTAAACCTGCCATGATCGCGACCGCAGTATCTAAGAAAGCAACGATAACAACGGTTTTAGCAATTGAGGTATTTTCTGGCATGTAAGCGCCATAAGCCATAATCGCACCGAGGCCTAAGCTTAGGGTGAAAAAGGCATGACCTAAGGCAATGATGATGCTTTCGGATGTGAGTTTGCTAAAGTCAAAATCAAACATAAAAGCAAAACCTTGAGCAAAACCACTAGTACTCAATGCATAGCCGAATAAAACGAACAGCAGTATGAAGAGAATAGGCATCAATACTTTAATCGCTTTCTCTAAACCGGCATTAACGCCACGTGCAACAATCGCCATGGTTAATACCATAAAGGCGGTATGCCAGATGGTTAATTGAGTTGGATTTCCTAGTAGATCACCAAATAACTTACCGGAATCTTCAGCACTGATATTGACGAATGTTCCACTCGCCATGTCTACAGTGTAAGAAAGTGCCCAGCCTGCGATGACAGAATAGAAAGACAAAATTAGGAAGCCTGCAATCGCTCCCATCCAGCCAATGCTCGACCATAATGGACTCGCGCCTGCTTTTTTTGAAAGAGCCTTCATTGTATTGATAGGGCTTTGACGTCCCATGCGGCCTAATGAAACTTCCGCAATCATTACTGGGATACCAATAATTGAGATGCACAGTAAGTAGACAAGAACGAATGCCCCGCCGCCGTTTTCTCCTGTGATGTATGGGAATTTCCAGATATTACCAAGACCAACCGCCGAACCTGTCGCGGCTAGAATGAATAACCAACGACTTTTCCAAAAGCCATGCATGCTTGTACTTGAAGACATTATGCGCCCTTTATTATTCGATAATTACAATGCGTTACAAAATTCTAACCAAGTGGTCTGAATTTAAATTGGCGCGCAAGATAGCACGAAATAAGCGGATTATGAGTGCTAAATTATTGATAAATACTGAAATGGTGATGAAAATCGCGCTTTTTATCTGTCTTAACTGACTGTTTTACAAGAGTATTATCCATTTGTGTATTTTTATACAGATTGATCTCCCACTATTAATAAAACCATCCTTACAAAATAAAACAATAAAATTGATGTCGCTCTATTTGTTGAATGTCCATTTAATCAACTTTCGTGTAAAGTTAGGTCGATAATCGCTGATTGGTTAATAATTGATCAGTTGTGGTTTGTGAATAGTGTATTCATCTGAAGCCCGATAAAAATTGCAAAATTAAGGTTATAAAATATGTATAAAAAATCACTTTTAGCAATGGCGTTAACAAGTGCTGCTTTTTCTAATGTTGCCATGGCGGCACCTACAGCAGATATCTATGGTTTTGTAGACATCGGTTTAGAGCATTTTAATAATGAAGGCATTACCAATGGTTCTGACGTATACCCGGGTGCGGATACGCCAAATGGTAATAGCGATGAGCAAGAATTTGCGTTAACCAATAACGTGCAATCACGTATTGGTGTTAAGGGTGAAGAAGCGATTGAAGGTGGCTGGAAAGGCACTTACAAAATGGAATTTCGCGCTAACGTTTTAGAAAGTGGCGGTGAGGCGTTAAGAATTCGTTTAGGTTGGTTAGGTCTTGAGAAAGGCGATCATAGCTTCAAAATCGGTACTCAGTGGTCTCCATACATGGCTTATAGCGCATGGAATACCGCTCGTGGCGAAGCTCAAGGTCTAGCATCGTACTTCTACATTACTGATACTCTGCCGGGTTCAATTGGTTACGGTTTCCGTAATTCAAGCGCAATCAGCTATACCTATGGTAATGGCGGTTGGGGTCAATCTTCTCCTTACTCAGCAACGATTGCTTTACACATCGGTGATGATGATCGCAAGGTTACATCAGGTTCTGAAGAGGTTCTTGCAAACAATGCAGGTATTACAGCGGTATCTCTAGGCGGCGCAGCAACTTTTGGTATGGTGACTGTGAACACGGCTTATGTAAAATCTCTAGCCAGTGAAAGTGATGCTGCTAAAGAAGCAGATGTTGAACTTGAAGAGCCATCTATTTATAGCCTTGGTGCAAAAATTCAGGCAACTCCTGAGTTAGAACTTGGTTTTGCTTACCGTGCTGCGGATCGTGACCTTGAAGCCGATAGTATGAAAACGTCTACTTCTGCTCAAGCTCAGTATCAGATCAATGAAGCTTGGAACATTCACGTAGGCTATGGCGTTGGTGATGATGAAATCAAAACTAACCGTCAGCTAGAGAGTAATGTTTACGCTCAGCTTTGGTACCAAGCATCTGAAAGCCGTTCTGTTCGCTTTGAATTTGAAGAAGCAGATTATGGTAACGAAGGAAAATCTACAATTTCTGTAGTGAGCATGCGTCAATCTTTCTAAGTGAAGCTTGAGTTTGTTTGAATAAAATTAAAGAGCGCATTGTCTGAGTCTTAGCACTTAGATATTGCGCTCTTTTTTTGATAGATCGTCTGTAAAATTTCTTTAGTATCCACATCAATCATTGTTTCTGCTTCGATAATTTTCTCATCAATGTGAGTAAGAAAAATAGGGGTTTTTATCAGTTTCTTTGCGCCACTGTCTCCAGTTAGCGTTTTTAAACGCACTAAATAACTTGCTGGAAAATAAACCGGATGTGCTGGAATATTCTGTTTACCGATTGAAAATAAGGGGCGCACAACATCGTTGTTATTCTCTTGAATTTTATCCCACAAATTATTTAATAATGGCAGCGTGATATTCGGCATGTCGGCGAGGGTAATCATCCAGCCTTGCCAATCTTGATTGCTTTTAACACCCTCAGCAATACTATGCCCCATACCTAAATGTGCTTCGGCAGAAATAGAATAGGGTATGTTTTCTATGATTAAATAATCAATCAATGGTTGATTATCGGCACGTGAAATAACGCAGAGCTTTAAGTCATGCACTTTCGAAAAAGCCAATGTCGGCGCTAAACTATGGGCAATAACAGGCCGACCATCAGGCATTTTCGCCATCAGTTTATCGCTGCCAAATCGATGTGATTGACCTGCAGCTAATACCAATATTCCAAAGCTATTCTTAGATTGATTGGGGGCATTCATCATTAATCTACCTTCTATGCGTGCGGGCAGAAATTAAATGCGCGGCAATAGATACGGCAATTTCATAGGGGGTTCTGCTGTGGATATCTATTCCTATGGGGGCATGCAACTTAGCGATTTGCTTTGGATTAAGTTCGAGTTCAAGTAGGCGTTCACGTCGCTTGTTCGAGGTGATTAAAGACCCCATTGCGCCGACATAAAATGCATCGGTTTTTAATGCCTGCATCATAGCCATATCATCGACCCTTGGGTCGTGCGCGAGTGCAACGATAGCGCAATGGTTATCATGAAATGCTTCGCTAATTAAATCATCCGGTGTGGTCTTAATGACTTGAACGCCTTCGACTTGCCAACCTTGTAAAAATTCATCACGAAAATCACAGAGTGTGACTTCGAATTCTAGGTTTTTACAAATCTCTGCTAAACAGCGGGCTACTTCTCCAGCGCCGACTAAAAGTAGTTTGTCGTGAGGCTTTAACGCATGAATTATTTTATGGGGTTGTCGCTGAATGTCGTGCTCACAGACTTTATGCACGATGCTGATTGTACTGTTGTTGGTTTTACTGATCGCATTGCCGGAAGTCATTTCATTAGAATGGTTAGGCTCAATTAAATCAATATGGCGACTAATCCATTGACGTGAAGCTAATGCCTTTTCTAAAGACTGAAAATGCACTTGGTCTTTAGATTCAATTTTTTCTAATAAAATATCCAGATGGCCGCCGCAAGGAAGGGCTAATCTAGCCTGCTGCTCTGGACTTTCACCATAACGAATAATGTGAGGAAAACGCTGATCGTCGAGTTCACCTGTGGCCAACTGAGATATCAGTTCTTGTTCAATACAACCTCCAGAAAGTGATCCAAGAATGCCTTTATCAGGGTGATAAATCATCATTGAACCTACCGGGCGGGGAGAGGAACCATAGGTTTCAATCACCGTGGCTAGCCAAGGCTGAATGCCTTGAGCTAACCAAAGGTTGAGCTGCTGTAATACAAACCAGTTACTGCCGTTCATAAATAAATGCTGTTCATTAAAGAGTGCCGTTTATTAAAAGAGATTACTTATATTAATTGTAACTATTCAGCAGGTTTTAAAAATGATCAATGATTAGGTATTTATTCCACAAAACGGCGTAAATACTTCCATGTAGCCTTAGTTCGGCTCCCTGCCTCGCATATTTGTTCCACAAACACCCAACAATGGATCTTACTCTGTCTTCATTTGAGCTATCTGAATAGTTACTAATAATTTAGGCATCTAATTTCAGAGGCAACTTATAAAAACGCTGGCCAGTTTTCGCCGTGATCGCATTGGCGACCGCAGCGGCTAATGGTGGAACACCTGGCTCACCGACTCCGGTTGGGCTCTCATCACTATCAATAATATGCACGTCGATTTGTGGTGCTTCATTCATTCGCAATAATTGAGAATCATGGAAGTTGGTTTGCTGAGGTATGCCGTTTTTAATATTGATTTCGCCATAAAGAGCAGCGGTCAGCGCGAAGTTAATACCACCTTCCATTTGTGCAACCACCATGTCGGGATTAACCACTTGTCCACAGTCAACCGCACAGACGACACGCTTTACTTTCAGGCTATTATTGACGACTTCTACATCAGCCACTTCAGCAACCCAGGTGCCAAAAGATTTATGAATGGCAATGCCTTGCGTACAGCCCGGTAAAGGGGTTCCCCAGTTGGCTTTATCAGCTGCTAGCTTTAACACAGCTTGTGCTCTTGGATGATTTTTTAATAAATAATAACGAAAGTTATACGGATCTTTCTTTTGAGCTTTTATTGAGGGAAGCTGGGCTAGTTGATCGATAAAAGTTTCGGTAATAAAACCATTGTGTGAATAGCCAACGCTGCGCCAGTTGCCGACTAATATGCCACTGTCTGACTTTTTATAATCGACGTTGATGTTGGCAAAATTGTAAGGTATTGCTTCGGCTCCTTCATAAATAGAGCCATCGGCTGGGGCAATAATTCCTTCACCCATTTTGCCAGCGCTTTCTAATAGGCCGTACATGAACTTCGGCATAAAAGGATATTGAGCAGGGGCCGCATCGGCAACAAAATAATCAAATACCCCTGAGCCTGCCATCTGATGATTCCAGCCAGAGATATCCCCGTTTTTATCAACGGTTGCACTGAGCTTGTGGTAACTGGAAGGGCGATACCAATCACGTTGAGTATCTTCTTCTCGTGACCAAATTAACTTAATCGGTTGCTGAGAAATTTCGCTGATGGCAGCAGCTTCGGCAACGTAATCTTGGTTGATACGACGACCAAATCCACCACCAATAAAGGTGGTATTTATTTTGACATCACTGAGTGCGTAGTTAGTCGCTTTGGCAGCGGCGACTTGAGCCATATCGGGCGATTGAGTCGGTACCCAAATTTCTAAGCCATCTTCTTTGGCCCAAGCAACGCAGTTTTGCGGCTCTAACGTTGAGTGCGCTAAAAAGGGCATTTCATATTCAGCAGTAATGGTTTGTGCCGCATTT